>ENA-OQDX01000043-OQDX01000043.1-human-gut-metagenome-genome-assembly--contig:-NODE-43-length-14416-cov-0.798516_pt1 | contig 14416 bp, 17 predicted proteins | sample MGYA00242788_ERZ504621 | MGnify/ENA primary metagenome ERZ504621 (study PRJEB26092, sample SAMD00036303) | human gut metagenome | host: Homo sapiens | study: EMG produced TPA metagenomics assembly of... | reverse complement strand
CGTTCACTCCTTCGGTAGCGGCTGATGAAGGGATGGTGGCACCATCGTTCAGCAATTCCGAGGGTCTGTACTATTTGTTTCTCTGATATGCCGAGGGCGGCAGATATCATGCGGTGGAAATGTTGTATCATCGGTCTCTCTTTTTATAATGGATGCCAAAAGTACGAAAAACAATCGTCGTACGAAAATAAACCCCATATTCTTGGAAAAATCATTTATTATTGCGAAGTTTGTCAACTATAACGAACTAATAAACAATAAATATGGAAGAAGCTAAAGGTCAATCGATTTTAGATAAAATGCTCACTACATTTATCAATACGTTAGTGAAAGCAGCCGAAAATGAGGCTCAAACACATTTCGGCAAAAACCTTGAGGAGGTATTGAAGCATTTCATGGCAAAAGTGAATAGCGATTTTGAAAAACAATGCCTGCTTTGGTATTTTACAAAAAAAGGTCAAACTATGACCGTGTCGTCAGAAGTCTTTGAGCGGATTGCGAAAGCGGCTGTTGCCTCGCGTGCGGCAAGCGAGAAGCTGTTTCATGGCCCACAGAAGGTAATCATTAAAGGAAAGGTCTATTATTCCCAAACCATTTCTTTCTATGAGAATGATGAATTTGATTATGCCTTGGGCTGTGCGACAATCTTCTTTGATGAGGAGGGCGTTCCCGTAGGCCTGAAGGATATTTATGACTTTAACGAAGCAAAACATCGTGATACCAATGCCGAGAGTGACACCACATTTATGGCTAAATTTGAAAAAGCAAATTTAGCAAAGTCCTACGCCATACTTTATGGCATTAACGACTACAAATTTAATGACTGATGTGTCTCGTGCCATATCGTCATGTATCATAGCATTATTCTGCTGTCTGTTACCGGTGTTCTCTATCACAGGAGAACATCCGGTACTGATTATCAGCTCCTATAATCCGGATGCCGGCCGTACTTCCGGCAACATCTCAGACTTTATGGAGGAGTTCCAACGCCTGGGCGGGACAAACACCATCGCATTGGAAAACATGAACTGCAAAAGCTTCTCCGAATCTCCCTTTGGGAACGGAGGATGGTGGAGCTATTGTCCAAATACCAGGGCGATAACAGTCCGGCGCTGACCGTCCTTATTGGGCAGGAGGCTTGGGCTGCCTATCTTTCTCTGCCCGACTCTATACGCGGCAATACTCCGGTCGTAAGTGCATTGTCCAGCCGTAACGCCATATTGTTGCCGGGCGATACGGTCGACTTAAAGACCTGGATGCCCGAATCCGTCGACTTCTTCACGGATTTCCCCAGTTCGCCTATCAAGGCTGGCTTCGTTTATGAGTATGATGTGGAGGCCAACATCAATATGATAAAGCAGATGTATCCCGGCACCAAGAATATCGCTTTTGTCTCAGACAACAGTTATGGCGGCGTTGCCATGCAAGCCTATGTAGTGAAGGAGATGCAGAAGTTTCCGGAACTCAACCTGATTCTGCTGGACGGACGCGTCCATACCATATATACCATTTGTGACAGATTGCATGAGTTACCGGAAAATACAGCTATATTGATGGGGACATGGCGTGTGGACATGAACGATGGTTACTTCATGCGGAATGCAACCTACGCCATGATGGAAGCAGCTCCCACTTTGCCCACTTTCTCGCTCAGTTCCGTAGGCTTGGGATATTGGGCTGTGGCAGGTGTTGTTCCTGCCTACCGTGCTTTGGGCAAGGAGATGGCAAGACAGTCCTACCGCCTGCTGACCACCCCTCAGGATAGTGAGACCCATATGGAAATCATTCCGAATGAGACCATACTGGACGGCAAGCTCGTGAAGGAAAAGAAACTGAATATCGCCGGCCTTCCGCAGCCGGTAAAGATGCTGAACGTAACCCCTTCTTTCTACGAACAGTACAAGTATCATATCTGGTCTGTCGGTGCTGTTCTGTTGGTGCTGTTGGGCGGTTTGTTCGTTTCCCTTTACTTTTATTATCATACAAAGAAGTTGAAGGATGAACTGGAGGTATCCGAGGGGGCCTTGCGTGAAGCAAAGGACCGTGCCGAAGAATCCAGCCGCCTGAAGAGTGCTTTCCTTGCCAATATGAGCCACGAAATCCGTACTCCATTGAATGCGATTGTGGGCTTCTCGGACGTGCTGTCTGCCGGAGGAGCCTCGGAAGAAGAACAGCGTGGCTATTTCGAGATTATTAGGACCAACTCTGATTTGCTGCTTCGGTTGATTAATGACATATTGGATGTGTCCCGTTTGGAGGCCGACCGCGTCATCCTTTCTTTTGGAGAGCTGCAATGTAGTGCAGATATGCCAGCAGGTAGTAGCTTCCGTGGCCCAGGCACGTAGGTCGACCAATCAATTCTTATTTGAGTGTGAACGTGAGGTAGTGGAGATGCGGACGGATGTGCAGCGTTTACAGCAGGTTGTGATAAATCTGCTTTCCAATGCGGACAAGTTTACAAAGGAAGGTACGATAACCTTGAAGCTGGAGCCGGATACGGCGAGGAATGTTGCAGTATTCTCGGTGACTGACTCTGGTTGCGGCATTCCATTGGACAAACAGAAACGGGTGTTCGAACGTTTCGAGAAGCTGAACGAATATGTGCAGGGAACCGGCTTGGGCTTGTCCATCTGTAAGCTGACCGTTGAGAAGTGGGGCGGCGAGATTTGGATAGATCCTGCCTATACGAATGGAGCGCGGTTTATGTTTACTCATCCTATGAACTTATAAGAACCGACAAGAAATAAGGAAATATAATGAAAAGATTTAGTTGTTTTTTTATCTGGATTTTTGTCCTGACAAGCATACTGCCTGCGCAGGAAAGAGAGGTGAAACTGAAAGTCGTACAGACCAGTGATATACACGGCAACTACTATCCCTACGACTTTATACGCCGCCGGGAGGCAACCGGCAGTCTGGCACGTGTGCATGCTTTGGTGCAAAAAGAACGTGAGGCTTATGGCGAAAACCTGATTCTTTTGGACAATGGCGACATTCTGCAGGGACAGCCCACAGCCTATTATTATAATTACATAGATACCGTTGCCCCTCATCTGGCAGCGGAGATGATGAATTTCATGGGGTATAATGCCGGTAATATGGGTAACCATGACGTAGAGACCGGCCGTACCGTTTTCGACCGTTGGGCAGGTGACTGCCGTTTTCCGATATTGGGTGCCAATATTGTGGATACTGCTACCGGAGAAACCCATTTCAAACCCTATGAGGTGCTGGAACGTGACGGAGTGAAAATTGTGGTTCTCGGTATGATAACTCCTGCCATCCCCGTATGGCTTTCAGAGAATCTGTGGAAAGGGCTGCGTTTCGACGATATGGAGGAGACTGCCCGCAAATGGATGAAGATTATCCGTGAGCAGGAAAAGCCTGATTTGGTTATCGGTATGTTCCATGCCGGCCAGGATGCCCAGCTGATGGGAGGCAAGTATCGCGAAAACGCTTCGGTGGAAGTGGCGTGCGAACAGTGCCGGGATTCGATATTGTCCTGATGGGGCACGACCATGCGCGCGAATGCAAGAGGGTGTGCAACATAGCCGGTGACTCGGTACTGGTGATGGACCCTGCCAGCAACGGTGTCGTTGTGAGTAATGTGGATATACCTTGAAACTGCGTGATGGTAAAGTTATAGACAAGAAGATAGACGGCATACTGTCCGATACGCAAGACTACGGCGTCAGCGAAGAGTTCATGCAACGCTTTGCCCCCGAAAATGAAGCTGTGCAGAATTTTGTTTCCAAGAAAATTGGTTCCTTTACCGAGACTATCTCCACACGTCCTGCCTATTTCGGTTCTTCCGCTTTTATAGACCTTATCCACGAATTGCAGTTGGCAATCAGCGGAGCGGATATTTCTTTTGCGGCTCCTTTGTCCTATGATACGGAAATCCGTAAAGGAGACATTTTTGTGAACGATATGTTCAATCTGTATAAGTACGAAAATATGCTTTACACCATGCGTCTGACGGGGAAGGAGATACGCGATGCCTTGGAGATGTCGTATGATTTGTGGACCAATCGGATGAAGTCTCCGGACGACCATATCCTTCTCTTCCGTGAGAAGCGCCGCGAAGGTGCTACGGATAGGGCCTCATTCAAGAATTTCAGCTTCAACTTCGATTCTGCGGCGGGTATTATCTACACGGTGGATGTGACCAAGCCGGATGGGGAGAAGGTAGCCATTCTCAGTATGGCAGACGGTACCCCGTTCGATATGGATAATAAAATGTATAAGGTAGCGGTGAATTCTTATCGCGGAAACGGTGGCGGCGAATTGCTGACAAAGGGTTCCGGCATCTCGCAGGATGAATTGAAGGAGCGCATCATCCACTCTACGGATAAGGACTTACGCTATTATCTGATGCAGTACATCGAGCGAAAGAAGGTGATTGAACCGCGTGCGCTGAATCAGTGGAAGTTTATTCCCGAAGAATGGGTGGCTCCGGCTTCCATGCGTGATTATGAGTTCTTGTTTGGCAAAGTTAAAGAATAATTCACTATCTTTGCGGCTCAGAATCTATAATGTAAGTTTTTGGACGTGAAGCAGAAGAAAAAAAAATATAGGCGCATTGAGCTTGCTGGTACTGTTTATCATGTACCAGGCAAGCATCACCGCGTTCACTCACGTCCATTATGTGAATGGGGTGATGATAACGCACTCGCACCCTTTTCATGGCACACACTCTCACTCCCAGACTTCCCTTCTGGTCATCGGGCATTTGTCGGCATTCTACTCTTCCGGGGTGGATGTGTATGAGGTTCAGCACCCGATGCGTCCTTTGCTGGCCATGCTCAGAGCCAAACCGGCAACACCTACTGTTAAGGGGGAAGTGATACGTACCCTTTCCCTTCGCGCTCCTCCCGCTCTTTTTTCATAGTCATTAGGTTTAAAAAACGCCTGGATTTTTTTGTATGTAGATACCAGGCATTTTTAGTCTCGAAGTCCGGCATTTCAGTGAACGAAGTGCGGCATCTCGGATGATTATCTTTTTTCAGACTTGAATTATTTTTTTTTATTTAGAGCGCTAATTTGATGAAACAATACATTTTGGCGTTGGTACTTGCAGTGGTAAGTGCCAGCGTAGCTTTTGCCGTAAATCCTATAAAAGAAGGCAATATGATTTCCGGCCATGTGATAGTGAAAGGTACGGAGGAAAATATACCGTATGCCACGGTTTTGATTATCGGCAGTGGTCAGGGAACGGTTTCCAATGAAGAAGGACAATTTGAGTTCCGCAAGCTTCCGGCGGGAAAATACAAGCTCCGTGTGTCGGCAGTGGGTTACAAGACCCAAGAGAAGGAGGTGACGGTGAGCAAGGACTTTACTGCCGTCATACATTTCCCGATGGAAGAGGAGAGTTTCATGACCGATGAAGTGGTGGTATCCGCCAACCGCAACGAGGTAAGCCGCAAGGCAGCTCCGGTAGTTGTAAATGTGATGAGTACCAAATTGTTCGAGATGGTCAACTCCACCGACCTTGCCAAGACACTGAACTACCAATCGGGCTTGCGTGTGGAGAACAACTGCCAGAACTGTGGTTTCCCCCAGGTGCGCATCAATGGCTTGGAAGGTCCGTATTCGCAGATATTGATAAACAGCCGTCCCATCATCAGTGCATTGAGCGGTGTGTACGGATTGGAGCAAATCCCCGTGAACATGATTGAACGGGTAGAAGTGGTGCGTGGCGGAGGCTCTGCCTTGTTTGGAGCCAATGCTGTGGGAGGAACTATCAATATTATAACCAAAGACCCCATCAACAATTCCTTTCAGGTATCGAGCATGTTCTCCAATATGGACGGCAAGTCCTGGGAGCAATATATGGGTGGCAATGTGTCGCTGGTTGCCAAAGATAACTCTTACGGCATTGCCTTTTATGAGAGTTACCGCAACCGCAACCCCTACGACCGCGATGGCGATGGCTTTTCCGAGCTGGGCAAGCTGAACATGAATACTTTCGGCTTCCGCGCCTATTACCGTCCTACGCATTTCAGCCGCATCAATCTGGAATACCATACCACCAACGAACTTCGTCGCGGAGGCAACAAATTCGATTTGCAGCCGCACGAGACGGACATCACCGAGCAGACCAAGCATATCATCAATAGCGGAGGCGTGAGTTATGATTTGTTCTGGAAAGAGTACAAGCATAAGATTTCGGCTTACACCTCCATCCAGCACACCGACCGCAACAGCTACTATGGTGCCCAAAAGAACATGAATGCCTACGGCAAGACGAAAGACCTGACCTGGGTTGCCGGCGGCATGTATGTGGGCAATATGGACAACTGCTTCTTTGCCCCCGCCACCTTCACCGGCGGACTGGAATATCAGAACAACTCCCTGCACGACATCATGACCGGCTATCATCGTGACATGGAGCAGGATGTCCGCATTGCCAGCGCCTTCGTGCAGAATGAGTGGAAGATGAACGTACTGACCATGCTGGTCGGCGCCCGCCTGGACAAACACAACCTGATAGACAAGCTTATTTTCAGCCCCCGCGTCAACCTGCTCTACAAGCCGGCAGATGATTTTCAGGCACGCTTGACTTACTCTACCGGTTTCCGCGCTCCGCAGGCATACGATGAGGACTTGCACGTGACGGCAGTAGGCGGCAAGGGAGTCCAAATCAAACTCGCCGATAACCTGAGTGAAGAACGCTCCAACAGTTACAGCGGTTCGGTGGACTGGACTGCCCATCTGGGACACTGGCAGGCAAACATCCTGGTGGAGGGTTTCTATACAGACCTGCGCCACGTCTTTGTGCTCGAAGATATCGGCAAGAACGAAGTAGGGGATGTCATCAAGGAGCGCCGCAACGGAAACGGCGCACGCGTATACGGTGCCAATCTGGATGCGAAGATGCCCACGGCAAGGAGGCGCAGTTCCAGCTCGGCTTCACGGCGCAGCGCAGCCGCTATATCCATGAGGAAGCCTGGACGAAGGTGGACGGCAAAGACCTTACCACCAAGCGCATGCCCCGTACACCGGACTATTACGGATATTTCACTTTCTCCTCGGCGCCGGTGAAGAATTTCGACTTCTCCCTTTCCGGCACTTATACGGGAAAGATGATTGTTCCGCACTACGCACCGGAAGATGCTCCCGAGGGTGCCTTCTGCAATATCACCTCGGACCGCATGGAGCATACCCCCCAATTCTTGGACCTGAATGTGAAGCTGAACTACACCTTTGTGCTTCACGACCATATCAAGCTTCAGTTGAATACGGGTGTACAGAATATCTTCAACAGTTTCCAGAAAGACCTGGATAAAGGGGAATTCCGCGATGCGGGCTATTTCTACGGACCTACGCAGCCGAGAACCTTCTTTGTCGGCTTCAAGATAATGAACTAAAAGTTTCCATTTAAGGATTTTTAGAGCTAAATTCCGCAAAATAGTCCTACATTTGTCGCCAAAGCACAAAAACCATGGATACTAAGAGAATACGGAATGTAGATATTTCCCAGATACATCATTTGCCGATGATCGATTTCATCGGCAATGATTTTGCTATTTTTGATGACATCAAGGACATGTCTTTGAGCTCTTATCCCACCCGTTTGAATGCTGCTTGCCTGACTGTCTGCTTGAAAGGGTGGTGCAAACTGGAACTCAACCTGCAGCAATGTGAAATGCGGGAAGGTATGTTGGGTATTATTCTTCCCGACCAGATTGTTCTGCAACGCGAGCGTTCCGATGATTTTTCCGGTCTTTTCATTGCCGTCTCAAGGGATTTTATGGATATGGTGATACCTACCATGCAACAGCTTTTCCCTATGTTTTTCATGATTAAGGAGCGGCCCTTCGTTCACATCACTCCGGAGGAATCCCAATCGTTTCAGGAGTATCACTCTTTTCTTTGGAGCAAGGTGAAGCTGAAAGACAATCCTTCCGTAAGGAAATCACTCAGGGGTTGCTGTTGGCCCTTTTTTATGAGATATATAATATCTATCAAGGACATGTCATCCAGGAACGCATTCCCAAAAGCAGGAAGGAAGACTTGTTCGAGCGCTTTATCCGTGCTATTTCCGAGTCCTATAAGGAAGAGCGCAGTGTGTCCTACTATGCTGATAAGATGTTCCTCACTGCCAAGCACCTTTCCACCGTAGTGAAGGAAATCAGCGGAAAGACGGCGGGCGAATGGATTGACAGTCTCGTCGTTTTGGAAGCCAAAGCCTTGTTGAAGTCTTCCGAGCTGAGCATTCAGGAAATTGCAGACGAGCTGCACTTTGCCAACCAGTCGTTCTTTGGCAAGTATTTCAAGCATCACACTGGCATGTCACCTAAAGAATATCGCCGGCAATAGGTTCAATGTGACGGAATAATGTTTATTTTTGCGGTAAAGATTTACCCCCAAAATAAACTATCATGGAAAAAAGAGAAATTGACCTTACTGTTTCCTGCTATGGAAAGGTGAAAGGAGTGAAGTATGACGTTGTCATCCTACCTTGGGGAGCTACGGAGCCCCATAATCTGCATCTGCCTTATCTCACTGATTGTATTCTGCCGCATGATATTGCCGTAGATGCGGCTGCACTGGCTTTGCAGAATTCCGGTGTACGCTGTATGGTGATGCCTCCCGTACCTTTCGGTGCACACAATCCGGGGCAGCGCGAACTTCCGTTCTGCATCCATACCCGCTATTCCACCCAGCAGGCCATTCTGGAAGACATAGTTGCCTCCCTCTATGCACAAGGCATGCGTAAGCTGATTATTCTCAGCGGTCATGGCGGCAACAACTTCAAGGGAATGATTCGTGACCTGGCGTTTGTGTATCCCGATTTTCTGATTATCGCTGCCGACTGGTTCAGCATCGTCCCTCCCAAAGACTACTTTGAGGCTGTTGTCGACGACCATGCCGGCGAGTCTGAGACTTCCGTCATGATGCATTACCATCCCGAGCTGGTGAATTTGGATGAGGCCGGTGACGGGGAATCCAAACCGTTTGCCATTCCTTCCTTGAATGAAAAGGTTGGCTGGGCTCCTCGCCATTGGGATAAGGCTACAGTCGACAGCGGGGTAGGGAACCCCAAAAAAGCTTCTGCCGAGAAAGGAGAACGTTATATGAAACCGGTGGTGGAGAAGTTGTCGAAGCTCTTTACGGAAGTCGGTCAAGGAAGTCTGTATTGATGTACTTGGCTTCCGGCTATATATAAAAATAGGCAATAACCATTGTGGATATTGCCTATTTTTTTAGTGCACCCTAAAAACTAATCTCTTTACTCTTATAAAAACTAATCTTTCTCTATTTCGAGTACAAAATTAGAAGGTTTTTGCGGGTTATGAATTGACATAAGTCAAAAATCTTATTTGGATATTATTTCTTCAAACGTACCCAAAAGCCCTTCTTTTTCTGCCGGACCGGTTCACTGTTTTCGCGAAACAGTTCTTCGTAGGTCAGCCCGTCATGCACCATGCGGTAGATGCTTCCCCAGTCGGGCAGCCCGCCCAGGTTGCGGTCATCGATAAAGAGATCGGCTTTTACTTTGCGTGAAAAACCGGTGTGTGCGATGTCTTCTTCCGGATAGTCCCGGTTGACGGCATAGAATTCCACACCCCGTTTCCTACACCATTCCACAGCTTCCTCCAGGAGCTTCCCTTCACGTACCGACCATAAAATCAGCCGGTGACGCTCGTTTATCAGCATCTTCAGCGTAGCGGTGGCAAAGGGAATTTCTTCTCCTATCTGGGGATAGCGGTGTTCTACAATGGTACCGTCAAAATCAACGGCTATGGTCATAAATGAATAGCTTTTATTGGTTTCAGACTGTGGAGAAAATTATCCTTGACCGCCTGTGGTGCCGCCTGAGTGCTGGCTGACCGGATTGTTTGAATATTCTTCCTGATGTCCCGTGTAGCTTTTCAACTCTACTTTTACGTCTTTGCTCTGGTTGCCTACCACTACTTTAAAGGTATATGTTTTCACGCGTACCATACGCTTGCTGCCATACAACAGTACATGGTTGCCACTGACACTTGCAGTCAGCTTTTGTTCAATTTCATAAGAACCGTTCGTACCTCCCTCTTCAGTTTCAATGTAGTTGTTGATGTATGTGGCCAGTGCATCGGATGCTCCTGCAGCTTTCAGCGCTTCAGCCGGAGAAACGGTATAGTCCCATCCGTTCTTGATTTTAAGGGTCAGGGTGATGTTTTCCAGCGCATCGTAATCTCTGTTCTCAATCTTGATTATCTCGGCTTTTCCATTCACTTCGTTGTAGCCGTTTGCTACACTGGCGGCAGCTTGTTTGGTAAATTTCACTCTAGGTGAATATTTGCCGGCTATCCTCTCGCCTTGCGGAATGGTAATGATGTAATTGTTATTGTTGAATCCTACGGTTTTAGCAGCGGCTCTGGTTGCAGGCGCCTCGCTGGATTCCACTTCCATGTTTTCCGGATCAAAATAGCCCAGGTTGGCATCAGTCGACGGATTGGGAATGGCAATGATGATATCTTCCTTGGCAACAGCGTCAGCCGGCTCTGTCTTGATGGCTACGTTATTTACAGAAGCCTTTGATGCTTCCGGTTGTGTGGAAGTTGCCGGATTGGCCTCACGTGCCTCTTCAAACACGACGGCTGCAATCTTGGTGTTTTCTTCCGTACCTCCGGTGGGTATGTTGATGGTGGCGGCATTCTCCTTTTCCGGATTTTCTATTTTCGGAGCCTCAATGGTGCTTCCGTCAGCCTCCTGCATTTCGCCGAATTCTATGGTTGTTGACATTTTTACATTTACCACCATCAGGCTGTGGTTGGCTGTTCCGTCTGTAAATTCTGCTGTGGCCTCGTAGTCATCATGTCCTTCAGCTGTTACAGTGAGCGTGTAGATGCCGGTTTTGTTCACAGTCAGTGAGTATACGCCTTTTGCATCGGTTGTGGCAGAGTATTCGCCGCTTTTTACGGTGGCTCCTGCCAATGGACCGTTGGCATCGGTAATGGTACCTGCAATGTAGTAGGCTGTTTGACTTCTTAGCGGGTCTTCCACTTCTTCATACTTCTTGTCGTCATCGTGGCAAGATGTAAGGACTGTTGTGCTGAAGGTCATTGCAAACATCAATGCACCTCCTAAAAATAAACTTTTCTTTTTCATAATTTTCGTCATTTGATAAAACTAATCTGTTTAAATTATACTTATTTCGATTTTTCTTTTTGTAGTTCCTTTATAAGGAAATAGCGTATATAGTCCGGCTGGTAGAAGTTGCTGCTTCGGTTTTCGTTAGGGCGTGTACTGTAACTTTTTTCCCAGTTGTTTTTCTATGTACTCTCCATCTGCCACCATGCCGTATGCCCATGCAAAGTAGTCAGCCGGTTTTACTCTGAAGAATCCTTTTCTACTCCATTTTTTTCCCGGCAGGGGGATGGCAAAATGAAATCCTCCGTTTATCTCTCCGTCTGTACAAAGGGCATACAAGCCGATGGCATACTCTCCGAAGTGCCGCGTACAGTCTCCTCTCACTCCATAATCACCGTAAATATATCTTCCTGCTTTCAAGTCGAACTGCAAGTTGAGGCGTGGTTCGTAGTACGAAGCATTCAGCGAGGCATTGATACGCTGCTTTCTGCCTATATACCAGCCGTCTTCCCGGGTGATGGCGGAGAAACCGGTGGAGCCTGCCGTTCCGCCCAGTTCCCAGCGTCCGTTGTTGGTGCGGTATTTTATTTCCAGTTGTGCACCATATCTGTTGTTGGTGAAGTTACCCACCGTCATTTTCCCGAAGATGTTGTGCCTGAAGCGTACATCCTGCGATAGGGCTATGATTCCCGGTCTTATCCGTTTCATCTCTCCACTCAGATTGGTGGCTACGGGCAGTATCACTTGTGCGGTCATTTTCCCACCTTTCCATAGAGCCATTTCCACTGCCGGATTCAGGTTGATGGCATATGTATACAGTTCGTCAAACGTATTGTTCTCCAAAAACAAATCGGGGTATATCACCAAATCCACCTTCCAGGCAGACGGCACTTCTTCCTGACCGGCATTTTTCAATGCCTTCATGGCAGGATCTGTATCTACTGTAATCCCCATTTGCTGATATACTTGTGTCAAGTTGATTTCCCCGTTTCTGTATGCTTCCGTCAATGTATCCGGCAGATTGATGCAAAGCCTGGGAATCCGGTTTTCCAGTACTACCAATTGCAGCCCGCCCTTCGTCTTGCTTTCCAAGCAGGCATCTATGGCTTTACCCACTCCGGTGTAGGTACTTCTATATACATTGTTCTCAAAACTTACAGTGGTTACCCCTGGGGTCTGTGCACATCGTATATTTTCCATACCGATGGCTTTCAAGCTCTTTGTCACTTGGGCATCTGCCATTGCAGAAATACCACAGAACCATATTGCCAGTATCCACTTCAAACCGTTTTTTCTCTTGTTTTTCATCCTACTCTCCAATCCCTAATCCTTCATCCCTTATCTCTCTCTTAGTGCAACAACCTGCATTCATACCGTATTCCTCCCGATATGCTGTTGAATTCTCTGGTAAACACATGGATGGAGAGATGCCTCCATAATCTGGCGGCGGCTCCCACATTGAAACCTTCCGAATCATATTCGGCCATGACAGTCATTCCCGGCAGAAAGCAGGGGAGTAGCTGATGCCTCCGAAAGGACCGTCTTGTATACTGTGTTTGTTCAGTGGCAGGTAATATCCGGCAGTCAGTGCTAGTCGGTCTCCTTTTGCGATGGAGAAGCCTTTGGTCAGTACGCCATATATGGTTGCAAAGTAGTTGGTTCAGTGTCTTTGAAAGGGTCATTGGTACCTATGACTATTGCCGGATGATATTTTCCTTCCTTTATCGGACGTATACGTGCAGATAAAGAACGGTCTTGCTGGAAATATCCTTTCTTACCGTCATACCGGGTGGTTTTCAATAGCGTACACCGATAACTCAACTCCAGAAAAGATAAGAATGTGATGTTAACGAAATAATTTCCAGTGTTGAAGTTAAACGGTGTCATGCCGTTCGGAAGATAATTGCCGCCTCCCATAAAAGTACCGGCCTCCTGCATATCTGCTGTCGGGATGTTCAGCAGTCCGGTGTTGCCCATGGAATATTGGGCCTGTACTCCCATGCTGCAACCAAGCAGCAGTAGGAGCAGGCACCATTTTCTCATTTTCGTTTTCAGCATGTTTGGGAAGTGTTTTTACCATTCATTTGTGCCCTCATATAGAGTCTCTTCACAAATGCCATGTCATGTGTCACCATGATTTTCACCAGTTCTTCAAAAGAAGTCTTGCGTGGATTCCAACCCAGCAGTGTTCTGGCTTTGGTCGGGTCACCCAGCAGTTGTTCCACTTCGGCAGGACGGAAGTATTTGGGATCCACTTCCACCAGCACTTTACCGGTTTTGGTATCAATGCCCTTTTCATTCACGCCTTCTCCTTCCCAACGTAGTTCCACACCGGTTTCCTTGAGGCAAGTGTAGTGAAATCACGTACGGTATGATATTCTCCGGTAGCTATGACAAAATCCTCCGGAGTGTCGTGCTGCAGAATCAGCCACATGCACTCCACGTAATCTTTGGCATATCCCCAGTCGCGCAGCGAATTCAAGTTACCCAGATATAACTTGTCTTGATACCCTTGGGCTATACGTGCAGCTGCCAGTGTAATTTTGCGTGTCACGAAGGTTTCTCCGCGCCGTTCGCTTTCGTGGTTGAAGAGAATGCCGTTTACAGCGAACATGCCGTAGCTTTCCCGGTAATTCTTCGTAATCCAGAAGCCGTATTGCTTGGCCACACCATATGGACTGCGTGGGTAGAACGGGGTTGTCTCCTTCTGTGGTACCTCCTGCACCAGACCGAACAGTTCGGAAGTCGAAGCCTGATAGATTTTCGTTTTTTTCTCCAGTCCCAGGATACGTACTGCTTCCAGCATACGCAGGGTGCCTACGGCATCTGCTTCCGCAGTATACTCCGGCACATCGAATGATACTTTCACATGGCTTTGTGCCGCCAGGTTATAGATTTCGTCCGGCTGCACCTGCTGTATGATGCGGATAAGCGAGCTGCTGTCCGTCATGTCCCCGTAGTGCAGGTTTACGAGACGGTTCTTCTTCATGTCACGCACCCATTCATCCAGGTAAAGATGCTCTATGCGTCCGGTGTTGAACGATGACGAACGGCGCAGAATGCCGTGTACTTCATATCCTTTTTCAATTAGGAACTCGGCCAGGAATGAACCATCCTGACCGGTGATGCCTGAAATCAATGCTATTTTCTTATCCATGATTCGGGTTTTAAAATCAGTTTTTATTTATGTTATGATGTAAATTTCTCTTTTGTGATATTCCATAAGAATAAGCAGTTCCCGATGATATATCTTCTCCACATTCTTTTGGGTTCCTTTATCAGCCGGTACAGCCATTCCAACCCGTGTTCCTGCCACCATACGGGAGCACGTTGC
>ENA-OQDX01000042-OQDX01000042.1-human-gut-metagenome-genome-assembly--contig:-NODE-42-length-14450-cov-0.864623_pt1 | contig 14450 bp, 16 predicted proteins | sample MGYA00242788_ERZ504621 | MGnify/ENA primary metagenome ERZ504621 (study PRJEB26092, sample SAMD00036303) | human gut metagenome | host: Homo sapiens | study: EMG produced TPA metagenomics assembly of... | reverse complement strand
CTACCCTGCCCGCCGGATTCTGTCTTTATTAAATCCTCATTACCGGAAAGCACCCACTTGTAGCTACCGTCTTCGTTCTTCTGCATGCAACCATACTGGCTAAGCCCCCATGGGAATGGCTGCTGCATAAACCTTACTGCCCACTTGTTCTATACCGGCCAGTGTTACGTATTCACCATTTTCAAGGAAATTTTCGGCAAGAAATGGAGTATCCTTTGTTACCGAGTTCTTTGTATAAGTCTGTTTCTCGACATCCAGATAGGAAATCAAAAAAGATTGGGGAGTATATCCATTTGCATCATTCAGTTCCGTAGGGCCGTCGCCGGTAGAAGTCGTCATTATAAATTGGTCATAATAGCCGTAGGTAGTGAAACGATTGACGTTATACTCCTGGCTACGTTTTTCCAGTTCACCGTTTGTATTCATAATGAACGACTGGGTAGTGCCTGCATTTCCCTGGTGATAGTTCAAGGCATACAGATATTTGTTTCCGTAGAACACCCAGTAAGTAGCCCCATCGTTCACAAGGCCATTGCCGGCAGCAGTAATTTCACCGCTTTCCAGTGACTCGGCTGTCAGCAGGACAGGAACGGAGCTACCTGAAACTGTAGCCGTGGCAGCTATCACATAGTTACCCTTTGAACCGGAACCGGAGCCGGAACCCGGTTCGTCTGTGTCTGTACAAGAAATTAAAGCCATTCCGGTCATTGCCATTGCCAAGAGGCCGGACAAAAGATAATTCTTCTTCATTTGTTCTTCTTATTAATTACACCTATTAAAACCATTATATTTATTAATCACCAAAATGTACACGTACCTTGCCATAGAACGCACGCCCGGCTTTCTGAAGACTGAAATTGTCGTACAAATCCTCGTTCGTGAAGTTGCGGCATTCAAACGAGATATTATAGCGGCCATTCTTCAGACTATAGCTCAATGTCAGGTTATGGGAGAACTGGTCGGGTACCATGAAATCCTTGTTCTTGCTACCGATGGCCTGCGAATAGTAGGAGAAGCTGTGCATGTACTGGTTGTCGTAAGTCACGGACAGCATATTCCCTTTCTTCCAGAGGTCGCGCCAATAGAAGTTTACGTCAAAATCAGCAAACTGATAGGGCACATTGGGAATGCGTGCCTTGTAACCGAGATTTTCCACAGAGTTGCCGGTACTGCCGATTTGCATCTTCTCATTGTCACGCACATTCATCTGCGTGAAGTTGCCGCCCACACTCAGCCAGCGTCCGAAGCCATAGCGTGCCGATACATTGTATCCCTTCGTCAGCACCTTGCCGTAGTTGGTATAAGTGGCCCCTTCTTTTCCTCCGCTCAAGTCCTGGATATTGCGCTGGATATAATCCTTCGTATTGCGGTATACCACACCGCCTTCCACGTAGACGGAATGTTTTCCAAAACTCCGGGAATAACTCAGGTTCAAGTTGATGTTGTCACTTTTCTCGGGACGGATGCCGATGTCTCCACTCTCCAGGTCTTCGTCACCAAACATCTCTTCGATAGTGGGCAGGCGGTAAGCTTTTTCATAAGAGAGCTTCGCCTGCAAGCCGGGCAGGATGAAATAGGTTCCGGCAGCACCATATCCCCAAGAGTCTACCGTACGGCTGGTGCGTACATAATTACTACCGGTATCATCCTCGGCCATAGGTCCTGCCACATACTGGCGGTAGTATTTGCCGAATGCCGAGAAGTTCCACTTTTCGGAAGGCATCAGGCGGTATGACAAACCGGAGATATTCTTGCGGGTCTGCTTGGCAATGGCATCCGTCTGTTCTTCCACCGCCAACAGTGAAGTATTATCACGCTGGAATGCACTCAACACATGATTGAAAGTCAGCATGTGGACTCTGGCAATGCGGTAATTCAAGGTCAATGTACCGTTCCAATTGTCATTATCGGCACGGGAATACTGGCGGGACTGTTCGCCGGGGCTGTTCAGCGGATGTTTCTCACCAAGCCAGTTGTATTCGTAGCGGGCAGTATCCACATTCGTAGTGGCATTGCGATTGTAGTTGGCTGTCAACACCATATCCAGCCCCTTGATTATCAAGTTGCGTTTGCTGTATTCCATCGAAGGCATCAGTGAATGGCCGAAGCGGTGCTTTTCTCCGAAGACTGTCTTCTGGCGTACACCGGTCTGTATGTCCTTGTACATGTGCGAATAGGTGAAACCGAACATCAGCCGGTCTGCCCAACTTTTGTCCACAATACCCGCTTTGGCCACAATGGCTTCGTTGTGGTAAGTATCATTGAAACGCTTCACGCGCACCTTCTCACTTTCGTTGAAACTGCCCGTCTCAAAATCCTTTACCGGCGCATCTACATGATAATCGTTGTCCGAGTAGTTTTGAAAGGCATTGATTTCATAGCTGAAACCGTTCTTGAAAGTCTGTCCGAAGTTAACGTATGAGCGGTGGGTATTGAACGAGCCGTAAGAATAAGAAGCATCCAGGAACCAGTTCCGGCGTTTCTTGTTGGTAACAATATTGATGACACCGCCAATGGCATCCGTACCGAAGCCCACGGGAACTACACCCTTATATACCTCTATACGGTCGGCAAAGCTCACCGGAATATTGTTCAGGCTGAAGGAGCTTCCCACACCTTCCTGCGGCACACCGTCAATGAACACCTTGACGTGCTTTCCGCTAAAACCGTCCAGCATCAACTGCATGTCCGAACCTACCCCACCCGACTCACGGAGTTTCATGCCCGGACCTTGGTCAAGGCATCGCTCAGATTCTTCGTGGTGTTCTGGAGTTCCTTTGTATCGACTGCCACAGCATTGAATGCCGACCTCTTCACCCGGCTTACTCCGGTAGAAACGATAGTCACCTCGTCCAGCTGTTGCGTTTCGGGAGCGATGGTTATGTTCAGCTTCATCCGCTCATCATTGACCAGTTTCACCTTTTTCTCCACCTTTGTATAACCTACGCAGACACCACCAGCGTATAGTCGCCGGCAGGCGCCTTGATGTGATAGAGGCCTTCCTGATTCGTGGTTCCTCCATAACTCGTCCCTTTCAGATAAACAGTCGCAAAATCCACCGTTTCTTTTTCCGTAGAAATGATTCTACCCGAAATCATCCCTCCTCTCCTCTGCGCATGTACAGACAGAGAAGCCAACAGAAGGAAAAACAGCAGCGAGAATTTAAGTGTATATGCTTTCAATTTTATAATAATTATAATGTTGTTAGTAAACCGGTGCAAAGGTCATTATTAACAGCCAGCTGTGCAATCACTTATTGTAGGTAATTATATGGAGTGGATTTATCGTATATATCATATTATGCAATCACCATTGATAGGTATTATCAATAATAAATCTAAAAAAAGAGGAGCCGGGAAATGAAAAACCCCTATTTATAGGTATTGCCCAATATGCCTTTTTGTACGACCTTTGCTGCAAATTAAAACAAGACAACGGACAATAAATTATTAAAGTTTAAGTATGAAAATTGAAAAGATTGTAGCCCGTGAAATCCTTGATTCACGCGGCAATCCCACAGTAGAAGTGGACGTTATTCTGGAATGTGGTGTTATGGGACGCGCAGCAGTGCCTTCCGGTGCTTCTACCGGCGAGCACGAAGCGCTGGAACTTCGCGATGGCGACAAGCAACGCTACGGTGGTAAAGGTACACTAAAGCAGTAGAAAACGTCAACAAGATAATCGCACCGGCACTGATTGGCTGGTCGTCACTGGAACAGCGTACCATCGACCACAAGATGCTTGAGTTGGACGGCACGCCTACCAAATCCAAGCTGGGTGCCAACGCCATTCTGGGTGTCTCACTGGCAGTAGCCAAAGCCGCCGCCAATTATCTCGATATACCTTTATACAGATATATCGGTGGAGTAAATACCTACGTAATGCCGGTCCCGATGATGAATATCATCAATGGAGGTTCACACAGCGACGCTCCTATCGCTTTCCAAGAATTTATGATTCGGCCGGTAGGCGCCTCTTCCTTCCGTGAAGGCCTGCGCATGGGAGCCGAAGTATTCCACGCCTTGAAAAAAGTGTTGCACGACCGCGGCCTCAGCACTGCTGTAGGCGACGAAGGCGGTTTTGCACCGGCACTGGCAGGAACAGAAGATGCGCTGGACTCCATCATGAGCGCCATCAAGGCTGCCGGCTACGAACCGGGCAAGGATGTGAAAATCGGTATGGACTGTGCCTCATCCGAGTTCTTTAAGAACGGTATCTATGACTACTCCATCTTTGAAGGCGAAATGGTAAAAAACGTACTGCCGACGAACAAATAGCTTACTTGGAAGATTTGATTAATAACTACCCGATTGACTCCATCGAGGATGGCATGAGCGAAAACGACTGGGAAGGCTGGAAGAAGTTGACCGAACGCATCGGCAACCGTTGCCAGCTGGTTGGCGACGACCTGTTCGTGACTAACGTGGAATTCCTTGAAAAAGGTATTGCCATGGCTGCGCCAATTCCATCCTTATCAAAGTCAATCAAATCGGTTCACTCAGTGAAACGCTGGATGCTATCGAAATGGCACACCGCCACGGTTATACCACAGTGACTTCTCACCGTTCCGGCGAAACCGAGGACGCCACCATTGCAGACATTGCCGTTGCCACCAACAGCGGACAAATCAAGACCGGTTCTCTGAGCCGCTCCGACCGCATGGCGAAGTACAACCAACTATTGCGCATCGAAGAAGAACTGGGTAACCTTGCTGTCTATGGCTACAAAAGAATAAAATAACCCTTTGTAGTGAATAAGTCATAAAGAGGGAATAGCGTCTTTGGGAAAAGGCGCTATTTTTTATTAAAGAATCGTCTATATCTTTGCAAAAGTCATCCCCTACTATCCTCTATAGGAAAGATTCTTTCCAAGATGGTAGCAGGTTAATGTTTTCATTGACTAAAGACTATTCGTCCGACAGTCGTTACATTATCGTCCGACATATGTTTAATTATCGTCCGATAGCTGTTGGACGATAATTAACATATGTCGGACGAATAGTTTTTAGTAAGCAAGAATATAAAATATAGCGGCGCAACAATCATTTGCTCCCAAAGCCTCCCTTTATTATTTACGGAGGCCTTCAAAAACAGTCCTCATTCACGGTTCATCAAACGATGCTCTGCCATCTGCTCGAACTTCGTGCCGGGACGTCCGTAATTGGCATACGGATAAATGGAGATGCCTCCGCGCGGGGTGAAGATACCCGTCACCTCAATATACTTAGGGTTCATCAAATGAATGAGGTCTTTCATTATGATGTTCACGCAATCCTCGTGGAAAGCACCATGATTGCGGAAGCTGAACAAGTAGAGTTTCAAACTCTTGCTCTCTACCATCTTGACATCGGGGATATAGCAAATACGGATTTCTGCAAAGTCCGGTTGCCCCGTGATGGGACAGAGGCTGGTGAATTCGGGGCAGTTGAAACGCACCCAGTAGTCATTGCCGGGATGCTTGTTATCAAATGCCTCCAATACTTCGGGGGCATAGTCCTGACGGTATTCTGTCTTTCTCCCCAAAAGGGAAAGTTGGTCTTTCAATTCTGTCATAGCCATATATTTTTAGTGATACAAGTGTGCCTCATTTAGTAGAAGCCAAAAACTTTTCCAATCCTTCTCTGCGCAACGTGCATGCCGGGCAGTGTCCACAACCATCTCCCGGGATACCGTTATAACAAGTCAGCGTTTCGTGACGTATAAGTTCGAGCACTCCAAGCTCGTCTGCCAGCGCCCAGGTCTCCGCTTTGTCAATCCACATCAGTGGTGTGTGCAGTACGAATTGCTCGTCCATAGCCAGGTTCAGCGTCACGTTAAGCGACTTGATGAAAGCATCCCGCAATCGGGATAACCGCTGAAATCGGTCTGCGACACCCCCGTCACAATATGATTAATCCCCCGCTCGCGGGCGTAAACGGCGGCTATACTCAGGAAAAACAGATTGCGTCCCGGCACAAAAGTATTCGGAAAGCTGTCTGCCGGCTTCTCCTGGTCCATCTCCATGCCGGCATCTGTCAATGAGTTATGTCCCAGCCGGCCGATAAAGGAAACATCCATTACTTCGAACTCCACACCTGCCTTACGGGCAATGGCCCTCGCCAAGTCCACTTCCTTCTGATGTTTCTGTCCATACAGAAAACTCAGCGCATACACTTTCTTAAATTCACGTTTTGCCCAAAAGAGGCAAGTGGTCGAGTCCTGCCCGCCACTGAATACCACCAAAGCAGTGTCCCTATTCATCTTGTTAAAAGCCTCTCCCCTTGCCCTCCCCCGTAGGGAGGGAAACAGAGAGGGCATTGCTAATTATTTGTTTGACATAATAACTGATTTCCCCTCACTACGGGTAAGGGGCTTTAAATATCGCCTATTTTCCATACTTTATAGGAGATGCCTTCATCATAGACATCACTACCGTCTATCCGCTTAATAGCTTTTACCACACGGATAGTCACAGGCAGTATCAATACCTCGTACATGGACTTCAGCAGAATCTGGATACACATCATCACCAGCAACTCCCGCCATGCAATGATTCCTCCGAACGCAACCGGAAAGAAAATCAACGAGTCTGCCGTCTCACCAACCACCGTCGACCAAATGGCACGTGCGGAGAAATTACGCCCATTGCTTGCCAGTTTCATGCGGCTCATTACGTAGCATTCAGAAAAGAGCCCACCAAGAATGCCGTCAGACTGGCTATGACAATACGGGGCGCCATTCCAAAAACGAAATTGAAATGCGCGGCACCATCCCAGAAAGGGGCGGCAGGCAACGCCACGGCTATCAGTCCCAGCATTACCACAAAAAAGTTCATGGCAAAACCGCTCCAGATAATCAGGCGGGCTTTACGAAAGCCCCAAACCTCGGCTATGCAATCGTTGATAATATAAGAAATCGGGAAGACCAGCAATCCGGCTGTTACGGTAATACCAAAAACCTGGATAACTTTAGTCTCAAGAAGATTGGCTGCAATCAAGCATACATTGAACAGAATGCCCAGCAACATAAAAGGTACAGATACTTTTTGTTTCATACTCCTGTTTTTTACGTGGTGTTCTAGAATACACGACCGCTATTCACGGCATCATACATTTTAAATCCGGTTGCAAAGGTACAACAAGTTTTGCAAATGAACAAACAACATATATTTTAACTAAATCCCAAGCAAGACAAAGCTCCTTTTTTTTTATTCGAAGTAATTACAGACAGTGCATATTTAGTTAACGAGACTTAAATAAGATTTCCCAAACCAAGAATATTATTTACAATAGTTTTAAAAAACATAAACCAATAGCATAAAAATCAATATATTAACTGATTTTAGCACAAAATCAAAAACATGCAACCAAGTTTGCTCTCAAACAAGATTTCATTCACGCAAATTTCTTAAGCAAATAAAATAATGGACAACATATTTTAATACATACGATTCTATATTTTAAATAATGAAAATTAGGATTATATTTGATAACAACAATCCGGAAGCTCTGGAAAGCACATTGATATTAACCAAGAATATACCATATTATATATAGTAACCTTAGAAAAACAATGAATGCCTATGATTTACCCGAAAGCCCCAAGACACTATTAGTGTCATCTTCTATTCAACCTATTTATTTTGAGATCCATTAGCTTAAACAAAAAAACATCTATTATGAATGAAAAATCGTAAACGAGGAACATCGAACAACAAAATCCTCACAGCAATTGCCATCGCCTCCCTATTTATAGGAAGCAGCAAAATCATGGCAATAGAGACCTATTCGGAAAATTCATTCGGAGTGACAGAACAGATGCAGGCACAAACAGCCCGCGGTATCATTGTCGACCAGAATGGAGAGCCTATCATCGGAGCAAGTATCTTGGAAAAAGGTACTACCAATGGAGTTACTACCGACTTATACGGTAAATTCTCGCTAAACGTAAAAAGAGGTGCCACCCTGGTCATTTCCTACATCGGCTATAAGACGCAGGAAGCCAAAGCAGATGCCAACATGAAAATCACCCTTACAGAAGATTCCGAACTACTGGATGAAGTAGTTGTTGTCGGTTACGGTGTACAGAAAAAGAAACTTGTCACCGGCGCCACTGTACAAGTGAAAGGAGAAGACATAGCCAAGCTGAACACTGTGGATGCCCTGGGCGCTTTGCAGAGCCAGTCACCGGGTGTCAACATCACGCAAAACAACGGCTTCCTGGGTTCGGGCTTTAAGGTGAATATCCGCGGTATCGGTACTACCGGAACCTTCTCCCCGCTTTATGTGGTAGATGGAGTTGCCAACGGTAGCATCGACGGGCTGAACCCGAGTGACATTGAATCTTTGGACGTCTTGAAGGATGCCGCTTCCGCCGCCATCTATGGTGCGCGTGCTGCCAACGGCGTTATCCTGATTACCACCAAACGAGGTAAAACCGGCGTTGCCGAAGTCAGTTACGATGGCTATGTCGGTGTGCAGAACCTCTACAAAATCCCTACTATCCTCAATGCCCAAGAGTACATGATGATGCAGGATGAAGGCCGTGTAATGGACGGATTGAGTCCGTACAACTGGGCGACCTATATTCCGGAAAGGGATTTGCAGGCCATACAGAACGGAACATGGAAAGGGACAAACTGGCTGAAGGAAGTGCTGAATGAAGATGCGTTGGTACAGAACCACGCAGTCAACATCACCGGAGGAACAGACCGTTCCAGATATGCCATAGGTATTTCATACACCAACCAAGAAGCTACCATGGGAGTTCCCGGCGAATTTCCAGAAATGAACCGCTACAACTTCCGCGTCAACTCGGACCACGTAGTCATGAAAAAAGGCAATCTTGACTTCCTGAAAGTGGGCGAAACCATCAACTACAAATATTCGCAAACGCAAGGTTCATTCGGAACCGGCGGCATTTATTGGAACGGAGTGCACAATATGCTCATCATGAGCCCGTTGATGCACCTTACAATTCAGACGGGGGGCTACTACCTCTATGCAGACCAGGAAAAGGATAACTACAAATGGGATATCTCCAACGGAGCCAATAAAAAACCCGATAGCTTATCTGGACTACTATATGAACCAGAACCTAAGCAAGTCCCATTACATGCAGAGCAGCTTCTATGCAGAACTGCAACCCATCAAGAACCTGCGTATCAAGAGCCAGTTCGGTTACATCATGGGAGCCTCCAGTTATCGTTCCTATTTGCCGAGATTCGATTATCTGAGTGCGTCACTCAACAACGCAGAAGACAAGGTTACCCAATCCATGTCTATGTATAACCGTTGGTCATGGGACAATACAGCCAACTACATCTTCAATATCGATGACCACAACATCGACGTCCTGGTAGGTCAGAGTATTGAAAAATGGGGTATGGGAGAAGAAATGAGCGGTTCAGCCATAGGCTCAAACTTCTATGATTTCAAGCACGCTTATTTGTCCAATGTTCCATTGACCGCCAACAGTGTGTCCTCCTTGACTGGCAAGCCTAACGGGGAAGGTTCCATCGCCTCCTTCTTCGGACGTGTCAACTACAACTATCAGGAGAAATACATGGCTTCTGTCATCATGCGTGCGGACGGTTCCTCCACTTTTGCCCGCGGACACCGCTGGGGATACTTCCCTTCAGTATCCGCAGGATGGGTTATCAGCAACGAGTCCTTCATGTCAGGAATCAAATGGCTGGACTTCTTAAAGCTACGCGCTTCCTGGGGGCAAAACGGTAACTGTAATGTATCTACTTTCCAATATCTTTCACTGATAACTTCCAACAACGGATATGGCGGTTATACGTTCGGCGACTCCATGGACCTCATCAGTACCGGTTCATACGCCTACCGACTGACCAACCCGGACCTTACCTGGGAAACACAGGAGCAATTGAATTTCGGTATCGATGCACGCTTCTTGAACAACCGCCTGGGCTTTGAATTCGACTGGTATAACAAAAATACCAGAGACTGGCTGGTTACGGCTCCGGTACTCTCTTCCTTCGGTGCCAATGCAGTGTCCGTCAATGGCGGTAATGTAAAAAACACGGGTATTGAAGTAGGACTCCACTGGAACGACAACATCGGAAAGGATTTCCAATATGGAGCCAACCTGACCCTTGCTCACAACAAGAATGAAGTGACCAAGATTGCCAACAAAGACGGAATCATCCACGGTAGCGGCAGCGTTCTGTGGGAAGGAGCCGAAGAGTGCTTCCGTGCTGAAGTAGGCAAACCCATCGGCTACTTCTACGGCTACAAGAGTAACGGCATATTCCAGAACCAGGAACAGATAGACAACTACAAAGGTCCGAAACTGAACGGCGACAAGACACAGCCGGGTGACGTAATCTGGGCAGACACCGACAATAGCGGTACGCTCGATGCCAATGACCGTACTATGATAGGTAACCCGAATCCCGACCTGACAATGGGACTTTCCCTGAATGTCAGCTGGAAGGCCATTGACTTCTCAATCACTACTTACGGCGCATTCGGCCAGCAGATTCTGAAGTGTTATCGTGACTTCTCCTCCTCACCCTTGAATAACTATACAGCAGAGATATTCCAACGCTGGCACGGCGAAGGTACGTCCAACAAGTTCCCGAGACTGTCCAGCGCTTCCAGCTCCAACTGGAACAGAGTATCAGACATTTATATCGAAGATGGAGACTATCTTAAGATAAAGAACATCACTGTGGGATTCGACTTCAAGAAAGCATTCAAGAAGTTACCGGTACAACAGCTGCGCCTGTATCTGACCGCACAGAACCTCTTTACCTTCACCGGCTATTCCGGTATGGATCCGGAAATCGGTTACGGTGGCGACGATTATGGTTGGGCATCAGGCATCGACCTGGGCTACTACCCCAGTGCACGTACCTATATGATAGGCTTAAATGTAAAATTCTAATTAACCGAAGAAATTATGAAAAAGATATTATTCATAGCATCAGCAATACTGATTCTTCTTTCAGGATGCGAAAACTTCCTCGATTCGGAACTTTTGACCGAAAAGACAACCGCCAACTTCCCGGAGACAGAAAAGGATGCCCAAGAGATGGTGACGGCCATATACGCCCATCTGTTGTTTGAAAGTCCTGAAACCTCTTCCCAGTATTACATTGCCCAGTTGGCAGGTGACGACTGTCTGGGAGGCAACCTCTCCTACTCCAACAACTGTGCCACCAACTTCCTTATGTACAGTGGCAATCTGAATACATTTGCCGGCATCTGGGACCGTTGCTACACCCTTATCAACCGTGCCAACAATGCCATCAACACAATGGAGAATGTGAAATCATGGTCCAGCGAGAGCGAACGTAACCGACTTTTCGGTGAGTCCTACTTCCTGCGTGCCATGGCTTATTATGAGCTGGCACAAGTCTTTGGCGGAGTTCCTTTACGCACCACACTGGAAAGTACCAACCTGCCGCGTGCATCCGTAGACGAAATCTACACCCAGATTGCAGCCGACTTGAAAAACGCTATCGAAATGATGCCGGCAAAGATTTATCCGAAAGGCTCAGACATGACCGGACACGCTACAAAATATGCTGCCGAAGCCATGATGGCACGTGTATTCCTTTTCTATACCGGACGCTACGAAAAAAACGAACTCCCCAACGGAACTACCAAAGAGGAGGTCATCTCTTGGATAGATGACTGTGTAAACAACTCCGGTCATAAACTGGTGTCCGACCAACGCAACATCTGGGCCTACACCAACGATGCTACCGAAGACAATACCGAAGGGTTCCGTTACCAATACGTTATCAACCATAACCTGAAATGGGAAGGAAACAGTTCCGACGAAACTTTATTCGCCAACAAACATAACCTGAAATCCGACTGGACCTATACCTGGTTCTCCAACACATGCGCGCAATTCTATTCACCGTCTGCCGACAACTATTCCAACAAAGACAGTTATCCCTTCGGCACCGGTTGGGGAGCTGGCCCCGTATCTCCGGCTATGGTCAACGAATGGAAAGACTGGGCCGCCAAGCAGACCTATACGGACGGTTATAAGGAGGATCCCCGTCTGACCGGTTCCATATGGTCGTACAAAGCACTTGATCCGAATGTTGCCGGCAATGTGCTGATGGACTGCACCATGGACGAGGGTGAACCGGAATATACCGTATCCTATCGTTACTATGAACAAACCGGCTATTTACCAGAAAAAATACATCAATATCAATTCCTACAATGAAGGCAAAATCGAACCTTTCGGCAAGCAGATGTTCCCCGGAATATCTTCGCAGACATCCCAACAGCTACTCCAAATTGCCGACTTGATTCATATCCGTTTTGCCGACGTCCTGCTCATGCAGTCCGAGCTGAAACAAGACGCTACGGGTCTGAACAAGGTACGTGCCCGCTCCCACTTGGCTCCGGTGGCCTACTCCCTGGAAGCCATCAAGCAGGAACGCCGCTGGGAACTTGCATTCGAGTCCATCCGCTGGTGGGATATCCTTCGCTGGTCGGGTCCTTCGCTTGAGGAAGCCGGTGACATACTCAACAAACAGACCGGGTTCAATATAATAAATGCCGCTACGGTGGTACCGATGGTAAAATTCGACTATAAGAAACGCCTACAAGCAACCCAAGGCTACTGGCCCATTCCGCAAGACGAAATCGACATCTCCAATGGAGTCCTTGAGCAGAATCCAGGCTGGGATGCATCTGCCCAGTTCTCGGATTGGAACAATATGTAAGAGTATTAACCTATAAATAAAGACAATATGAAAGTAACAAAAATATTGATAGCAATGCTTGCTTCAGCCTTCATCGTTACTGCATGCGATCCTATCGAAGACGAAGACTTGCGAGACAAATATGTGACTGATGCCGGTACACCCATAACCAAAGAGGCATTACAAGCCGCCATATCCATTACCCAACCCTTCCCCAACCAAGACGGAGTAGTGGAAGGCGACCAGTATATAGCCCTGAAAAACTCCCGCCCGGACATTGGCGGTTCATGGCACATAGAATGGGGGGGCGAAGGAAGTAAACAAAGTAAGACTCTGGTCACGGACAACGCTACGGTCATCATGGAGTCCAATGCGGACTATTCCATCTACTATATGGCATTTCCGCCAATCAGATTATCAAGACAGATCCGGTTGTAGTGACTGTGACCAATGTATTCGACGATTGGTCCACTTACTTCACCGGTGCAACCGACAAGAGTGACAAATCTGCCAAGAAGACCTGGAAATTCCGTGAAGTCAGCTGGGGTTCCGTCTGCAATATGGGGGCTCATGGAGGCTGGAAATATACCAGTGCAGGCTATACTCCCGAATCAAATTTTGCCTGGTGGGCCAATGTCACTGCCGCCGAAGCGGGAGACCAGTCCATGGTATTCGAATTCGACGGAAACAAGATGAAAACCTATGATGCCAGCGGAAACCTGAAGGCAGAAGGTACTTTCTCCTTCACACACGAAAAACCGGAAGACGGAGTACTGGGTGAACTGATAACAAGTATCCCCACCATCGGAGGAAATTATGACGACAACGGACAAAGCGTAGGCAGCAACAAATTTTGGCTGCTGACACTGGATGAGAACTATATCACAATCTATCATCCCGGCAAGTATAGCGGTGGTGTGGATTGGGACGACAGCGGCTGGTATGCTTATTTCAAGACTGAAGCAGAAACCGATTCTGAATAATATGCACTCTCTATGAAAAGGAAACTGCTATTTATAATAGCTACTGTCTTTCTAGTAGCCGCATGTCACAATGACGACTACATGCCCGGACTGCCAGCTCCGGGAAATGAAGACAACGAGACCGAAATGGCCGAGCAGGTTGCAGGCCGGGTTGCATTGGGCTACGTCACTTATTATGGCACATCCATACCCGATGCCAAATACCTGACCCACATAAACTACGCTTTTGCAGAATTATATGTTAAAAACGGAATTTATGAAAAGTTTGGCCTGCAAGGTGATAAATCCCGTTTTGATAAGGTAAAGAAAATAAAGAGCCAGTATCCACATGTGAAGATATTACTCTCTTTTACCAATAGCGTTTCCAATACTGACAATTCCCAGGACGGAGGTTTCTCCGCCCTGGCGAAGAGTCCGGAAATGCGCAAGCAATTCGCACAAGACTGCAAAGCCTTTGTTTCGAGTGAGGGCATAGACGGTATTGACATTGACTGGGAATTTCCCGGTATGACCTTCGGCAGCAATGCCTATGACGAGTTGGTAGATGTGGAAAACTTCACCCTATTGATGAAAGACCTGCGTGCAGCGTTGGGGCAGTCCACCCTATTGACCTATGCAGGTTATTGCATGGACAAGCGTCCCCAAGGCGAAGGCTATAAATATATTGATGTAAAGGCCGTAGACCCGTATGTAGATTTCGTCAATATCATGGCCTATGATCTGGTTGATGCCCCCCAGCATCAATCAGCATTGAACAAGCCAAGTAATTACTGGGACTGCCAGCGTTCC
>ENA-OQDX01000041-OQDX01000041.1-human-gut-metagenome-genome-assembly--contig:-NODE-41-length-14481-cov-1.166365_pt1 | contig 14481 bp, 16 predicted proteins | sample MGYA00242788_ERZ504621 | MGnify/ENA primary metagenome ERZ504621 (study PRJEB26092, sample SAMD00036303) | human gut metagenome | host: Homo sapiens | study: EMG produced TPA metagenomics assembly of... | reverse complement strand
TATCTTTCGTAAAACTCGTCGTGGCAAAAATAAGGATTATTTTCAGTGATCAAGCACACAGTTCATTAAAAAAGAGAGGATTTGCTAAGATTCAGAATAACGACGAGCCATCGACCCCAACGGGGAGTCGAACTTCAAGTAACCGCACATGATACAATGTGCGGGTCGAAGTGCCTTCCCAATCCACGACCCCAACGGAGGTCGAACCTTTCTACAGATTATATGGTTCGACCCCGTTGGGGTCGGATGTATAGGAGTCATCTGGCCATCCGCAAGTCTTTGACATTGCGGTTAACGGGGGTGAGACCCTTTTCAGGGTCTGTTTGTTTGCACACCTTCATTCTACATAAACGGCTAAATTCAAATATTAAAAGCGTTTACATATTGCAACGTATTTATCTGTTATGCTCCTATTAAATTGTTCTATATCCTTATACTTTTCAACTAAATCCTTTATCACAGGCGCATTTAAATCGACGTTTAGGGTATATTGAACAAAAGCACGTAGCATCTCATAATTATAATTTACTCAAGTTTCGGATTTAGGTTGAGAGGATAGATTTGGGCATAAAAAAAGGCTTTGAGGATTTCCGTATGTCACGGAAATTTAGTAATTTAGAGGTGCCCAAACAACTAATTACAATCACTCAAAGCCATGAGCAAAATTACAAAAATTCCATCGGAGATCCGCAACTTTTTCACGGGAAAACGAATCAATCCCGCATTTTCCAAGTTTATGACCCTCCTTGAGGGGATGAGGATTTCAGACAAAGATCTCGGAGGGAAAAAACGTGAGAACTGTCAGCTTACCAACCTTCAACTTTTCCAGATCATATTGATTCTGCCGTTTATGGCCGTCCCGGGTTTTTCTCATTATGCCGGATCGTCAATCTCGAAACTGTTCGGGGGTAAGAAGGACCTACTCTATTCGTTTATGGCCAAGGACAATATAGACTAGCAACATCATCTGGCACATCGCCTGTCATCTCATCAAGGCCGTGACCATAAGGAAAGACTATCAAAAGAGCCATCTTCCGGCAGTGCTTATTGTGGATGATTCCGACCTGCCGAAGACCGGATTGAGGATGGAGTGTATTGGCAAGATATTCTCGCACGTGTTTCAGCGGTGCATTCTCGGCTACAAGCTGCTGGCCCTGTGCTGGAGCGACGGCCGCTCTCAATTTTGTCGTGGACTTCTCGATTCACGGCGAGAGAGGGAAGGTCGATGGCAAGGAACAAGGTCTTACGGCCCGGCAGCGCGAGAGGCGCTACAACCGCAAGCGTGACAGAGACTGCCAGACCGAAAAAACGCAAGGAAGAGTATTTCGTATCCAAGCTTGAGCGCCTGAAGAGCATGGTGAAGAGACCATTGGAGGATTGTTCGCCGATATATATGAAGGCGTACACGAGCTCACCGTCGTGGAAAAGATCTGGTCAATCATTATTGATGTAATAGCAATCGTGGCTGAGATTTTTACCATTGACGAGAACGAATTGATGGAGCAAATTATACGGGGATAACCGCAGGTTCAAGGCCATGCAACTGATCGCTCAGACTGCATAAAACCTAAATCCGAAACTTGAGTAAAATACATAACTGTAATAATCTACTACTAATCTAAAATAAAGCGATTATAAGCTATCCTTTTTCCTGTGTTTGTTTTAAAGTTTTCACCTATACACTTTTTTATCTTTTCCTGTTCTTTTTCTTTATCCATAACCGTTAAATTTTCAAGCAAATCAGCTTCCCATTGTATTTGAAAATCAAGTCCATCAATTTTAGATGGAGTATGATGGTTGCCTATTATAAAGCATATTCTATCAATATTTTTGTTATAGCCTACCTTTTTTTAATATTTCTTTCGCTACTGCTGGTCCTTCCTTTTCTTGATAGACACCATCAATAGAACCGTATTTTTTTTGTGCTTCAACCGCACCAATATCATGTAGTATAGCAATAATACTGATGAATTCTTTTTCTTCCTCTCCGATATTTTCTCCGTTCATTATATCTTCTGCATTTTTCAAAACTTTAAGAGTATGCTCTATGCCAAAAGGAATTTCTTTGAACACTTCTTTCATCTCTATAATAATTTTTTCTTTAAACATAAATTGCCTCCATTTATACCTTATAGGTGTTTTAGTTCTATCTATCCATTTTTTTTGTTGGCCGATACAATCAGCATCATGGGACGGCGCATTTCATCCTGCATCCCCGGAATATCCATCATGTTTTCCGGCGGCTGCGGCTCCACAATCTGATTTATTATAAAACCATTTGAAAGCAGTGTATTTAGATATGTGGTCAGTGTTCTATGATATTTTGTAACCTTTTCTCCCAAAAACACAGCTGTCCGTTTGCCCTCATAATAATAATTATCCACCGGAAAATGCAGTATTTCTCCTTTTTCGTTATAATGCCAGTCTTGTGTTCCATAGGCAGTAAAAACAGGATGTTCAACCGTAAAAACTAGCTTGCCACCAGACTTCAGTATTCTATATATCTTTTTTACTAAAATCTCATAATCTGCTACATAGTGAAACGCAAGTGAACTTAATATTACATCAAAACTCTCCTCTGGGAATTCCACATCTTCTATAGCACAGCATTTATATTCAACCTGGGGAAAATGTGTTTTTTCTTTGGCTACCTCGAGCATTTTATGAGAAATATCAACACCTACAACAGAAGAAGCACCGTGTTCCATCGCATAAATACAGTGCCATCCATAGCCGCATCCTAAATCAAGCACACGCTTATCTTTAAAATCCGGCAGCAGCTTTCTCAATGTTTCCCATTCTCCTGCACCGGCTAGTCCCTGCTGTGAGCGACTCATTTGACTGTATTTTTGAAAAAATATATTATCATCATATTTGTTTTCTTTCATCTGAATTCCCCTCGTTTAAAAAGTTATTTATCTCCGTTGCAATTTTTTTCACTTCTTTATAAAGCTTCTCGGTCATATCGTAGCATTCAAAAAGTGAAAGACCGAGTACTTCAAAAAATATGATTAACCCTTTCGGCATATTTTTCAGGTTTATATTCAAAAGTTTCAAGCAGTTTTATAGCTTTCTTTTCGTTAATGCAATAAGCATTATTGCATGCAAATAGTACTTGATTTAAGCATGAAATAATACGAAAAACATGGCCTGCAATATAATATTTATCCTCTGCTCCCGCATTTGCTTTTACAAACATTAAAGAGAACTCTGCTTCAAATATAAAAAAGTTTATCAAGCTCTTCTTTAGAGCACCAGGGTAAATTTCTGCCTGATTTTTTAATTCGCATAAGCTTTCATTCTTAGCATATTGTATCTTGCTGATCGCCAATTCTCCACGATACATAGCACTTATATAACCATGGGGATGCCCAGTCTGATAATTGGCAGTAACAATTCCTTGCTCCGTATCTTTGATTATTTGTTCCACCCGTTTTATATCACGTAAAATCAAGTCAACATGATACCCGTTTATAACTAACCATCCGCCGCCATTAACCCAATCACCCCACGCTCGGGGAGGTACAACAAGGTCGTTTCTATTCTCATCATCCAATTCTGTAGCAATTTGATTAATCGCTGTCAGGTCAAATGATTCTGAATTGTAATAGATTCCGATATCTATATCAGAATCCTCTGTATGGGTGCCTCTTGCACGTGAGCCCCCTAATACAATGCCTTCTATGCAAGGCAAAGAAGATAATTCTCTGTTACTATTTGAATTACATTATCTACCATACGAACACACTCCTTTTATCGATTAAAGACAAAATACTTTCTTTCCGTAGTTCTTCGGGAAGTAATCCTTCCCGATCTGCCAAACATACTGGTCGATTTGCTTCAAGCTAAATTTATCCAAGCCATAGAAGGCACGGAAATCAATCAGTATATAAGTCTGAGCTGCTTCTTTCATAACCTCATTTGCAAATACAACCTTAATCCCGGGTCGTTCAAAGCCTACATCCATGCCACCGGCTTCGGTAAACAGGGAAACGGCTATAAGTTTTTTACTCATTTTCAGACTTCTCCTCATCGTGGATTTTAAATATTAAGCAATGCTCTTTTGAGTCCAAATAAATATCAAACTTTGTTTTTCCTTTTACGACCCCTAAATTGGAGATTACCGACTTCGGCAAGCGAACTCGCATGTCCTGCTGCAAAAGATAGGTGTCTAAGTATATTCTCTCATCCATATCCCATTCTCCTTCTAGTGATTGACTAATTTTACCCTATTTTTAGTCTAAGGTCAATCGGTTTGCTACTCTGGACAGTATAATAATATCAAGCCATCTGTACCAAAAAACGGACTTTAACCTGACAATAGTCCTATTGTCTCAATCGTCAAAAAAGTAATTTCTTGTCTCAACCTATCAAAAGGCAGACTATGACGCTATTGTCAAAACACGAAAAAAGGGTTCCCCAGGAGACTGCCAAAAATCGGCAAATCTCTCGGAATCCCTTATTTTAAGCCTATTTCTGTACTTTTTTACTTGTTCCGTGACAGTAGACATACCGTCTCCACATGGCTCGAGAGGACAGAATGAATGTCATTTGAGCGTATCCGTTCTCGGAAACATATCCACTACGTTTTTGGCACTATCGGTAGGCGGGAACATATCCAATCTCTCTCTGGAATGTATACCATACTTTTAAAAGGCAGAATAGCATTTTAACTTATGCTACCCTACCTATAACTAAACATTTACAGTTGCATGTGGCCTATTGTTTTTAGCCGTTAAATATTTTATAACTATTAAATAGCGATACAAATTGTTCGAAACTAATATTGTTTATATCATATATTCTCGCATATTTTAAAGCTTTATTAAATTGATTTTTTGTAAACAGTTTTTTATACTCTTTGTTAACCCATTTCATTACAAAAGTTTCATATTTTTTTCTCTCTTTAAATGCCATTTTTGCTGGCTTTCTTTTTAATACAATTAATGCGCTATCCACTTTAGGTTTTGGATGGAAATAATACCTGGGAATTTTTGCTAATATAGAAATATCTACCTCTGCCATTAACAGCAATGCTAGTGATCTGTTTGTATCTAATAACATTTTAGCAAAACCATATTCCACTATTAAATAACTTATTGTGGCTGAACTTTCAAAAACAATTTTTCGAATTATATTTGTGCTTATGTTGTAAGGTATGTTGCCAAATATTTTATATGGATTGTGGCTAGGAAATGTAAATTTTAGTATATCATCATTTACTATTTGATAGTTAGGATAATTTAAGAGCTTATTACGAGTTACCTCACATAATTTAGAATCAATTTCTATCGCCGTAACAAAATTACATCTCTTTACCAATTCAGCAGTAAAATGACCTTTCCCTGCACCTATTTCAAAGATGTTATCTTTTTCATCTAAACTTATGCAATTCATTATTTTTTTCTATGTGATATTTTGAAGTAATAAAATTTTGACTATCTTTTATATTTACTTTGTTCATTATAACCCCTCCTTAATTTATTTCATCTCTTTTCGAATATTTATTCATTAATTCCTCTAACCCTGCTTCGGATGTTAGATTTCCATAATCTCAGTCTATGATTTGAATATATTCCGGCTTCACCTCAGCTGAAACCGCCAGTAGGTCGGGAATAATGACGACAAGCTGCCGACCTCTCTTTTTTGCCACTTTTATGAAGTAGCCCTCCACCTGGTCGAACGGTCCGCCATGTACCCTTACTCTTTTACCTTTTTCAATGTTGATTTTATCTTTTTCCTTGTTGATTTCGCTGATTTTGTAGAAGTGTACCTCTTCATCTGCCTGCTTGCACACCTTGATGAAGTTGGTCATGTCTTCATCAGGTACAGTCAGATAGACAAGTTCTCCGCCACTTTTCCATGTGACAAACTGTAGGTCGTAATAATAATTGTGTTTGAAATCAACAATCTTCTGATGACTTGCATGCACAAACACCAGACTATGGATGACGGGTACCATGAAAAAGACTTTCTTGCCCTTGACAGTGCGAAGGACTTTCTGCTTGGGTATGAAATACTCTAAGCCATACGTTTCATTAGAGAGCCGATCTTCGGCAGTATTCTCGTTCTTGTAGGCCCGCATGACATACCACAGTATCTTATCCTTGTCCAATACATTCACCATACTGTTTTGACATGTGTTTTTTGAGAAAAGAACGTACTCATGGTTCATCCCGATATGCGTATCGGTCTGTATATCAGCAACTTTCTATGTGTTTCAACTACAATAGTCATCTATTCTCATCTTTCTGAGTCCACCCCCTGCAAAGCCCCTCTTTACGACATAAAAAATTCGGTCGGAAAAGGTATGCAAAAGATGTTTCTCTCTTTAAGAGAAATATCGTTTTGCTAAACAGTTGATATTGAGGTATCATTTTATCGTAAAAGACATATTTGCTCAACAATTGCTTGACGGAAATCAACAAATTTTAGCATTTTTGTAAAAAAGTCGCTATATAATTTGGTGAATTGGAGTTATTTTCATATTTTTGCATCCCGAAGAGTTTCTCTTAAAGAGAGAAACACCTTTTTGCTCAACAATCCCCGACTTTTTTATTATAGTTGCGGTATCACACCGCAATACAATAGTTATAAATATTGAAATAAAGGTGCAGTGAGACGCTGCACCTCCTAAAGAGAATTGATGATGAGATTGTTGGCGTTGTCAACGACAGAGGTGTCCAATGAGGAGAGGTATATCTGTGTGGTTTTCTCGGAGTCATGCCCCAATGCCTCGCTGATAGTAGATACGGGCACGTTCTTGCTCTTGGCTATGCTTGCCCAGGAGTGGCGGGCTACGTAGGTGGTCAGGGGTACGGACAGGCCTATCATTTCTCCGATTTTCTTCAACTGCTTGGTGATACGGCTATAGGCATTCTTGTACTGTCTCCAGAATATGGCTCCCTCTCCTTTTGCTATAGGGAGCAGGTAGGGAGAATCATCTGTTTTGTACTTCGCCACTATCTCCTGCATGGCAGGTTCCCATTTGATGTGCAACTGTTGTGAGGTCTTCTGACGGCGGTAAATGAGCGTACTGCCATGCAGATTGCTTGGTGTAAGTTGTGCCATATCGATGAACGACATCCCACGGGTATAGAAACTGAACAGGAACATATCCCTTGCAAGCTCCAAACGGGGGTTCAGACTCAAGTCCAGCTCTTTCAGTTGCTTGATGATTTCCAAGGGGAGTGCCCGCTTGACGGTCTTGTCGATGCCGGTATATACATGCTTGAACGGTGAGGAAGAGATGACCAGTCCGTCATCTACGGCATGATTGTAGATGGTGCGCAGGTTGCGGATGTAGAAAGAGGTGGTGTTGCGGCACAGTCCGCTGTCTTTCAGCCACTGTTCATAGCCTTGTATCGTTGTCCCATCGACTTCCTCCAATGGCACATCGCCTCCTTTCAGGTAACGCTGGAGGCTGTTGAGGGTGGTTTTGTACCTTGCTACCATCCGCTTCCTTGCCGATTGCGTCTCAGTTTTTTCGTTCAACTCCAGCGTATAGCCGATAATGCCATGTAATTCTTTTCCCTCATGGAAGTTGTCAACGACGGTGTCTGCTGTATATGACTGCCCTTCCTTGTCCAACCGTGCAATGACCAACAGCAGTTTCTTCCTGTCAGCATCCAATGTATCTTTCAAGGAAAGAAGATAGGCTTGACGTTGTGGAGTGACGGAAGTTGGCAAAATGATGTTTGAATGGTCCGCATCCCACTCTGAGGAATAGATTCTGTACTCTGTATGGATCTGACGTGCCACACGATTGTGTATCACCTGATAATACAGGCGACCCTCTTTCTCTTGAACAGATGATGTTCTGAACTTTAATTTGATGGATGCCATAATGCTCTGACTTTAACATTGAAATTGCAATTATTACCTTTATATATAATATAAGTGACAGACAAACAGGTATAGGAGGGATGGTGCCTCACCGCTCGGCATACAACAGCTGATATTCCACCCACCTCCGTTTCCTAATGGATGCCACTGCTTTTCCCCTCCATTTGCAATAGCTCAGATAGAGTGGCAGGATGTCCCTGTCGCCACGTTCCAATCGGGTGAGCAGGGACGCTTTCGGGTATCGTCCATTGCCTAACAACTTGGCTGGTCCAATCTGGTACGAGAGGGTGGCAAGCAGATAAGCATCCCTGCCATAACGGGCATATAGGCGCAGGTGCCGGAGGAGGTCTGTCCGTAACAGCAAATCTGCACGCTGACGTGTCAGTGTTTTCGGGAAACGCTCTCCCTTCTGTAGCTGGTGACCATAGCCCACATAGCCCGGTGTGGTCTTTGGGTCGTGCCAACCCTCGAAGTGTTTGGTAATGGCTACCATCCGTTCAAACAGTGCCCTGTCAATGGTTTGGCTTTGACAGGGCACGCTACAGATGGCCAACATGCTCAATAGTACGATGATGTATCTTCTCATTACATTATTTTATATAGGAGGTGCGATGTCTCACCGCACTCTAATCAATATCACTACATCATAGTGCGGAACTGCTGAATCTCTTTAATCATGGCTTTCACGTCCTCCCCAACCTGAACGAAGTTCTTGTAGAGGATGCGCTCTCGCTCTTCTTTCGACTTGAACTTATAGAACTTAGGGAGAGGGACATACTCCGATTCCTCCTTCTTTATTTCCGTCATATCGAAGTCGGTCTTGCAGTAGAACTTGGATGTCTTGAACTCCTCGCTCTCCTGGATGTTCATGCTTCCGTTCATCCCGGTCTTGGTGACTACGAAGTCACGGGCGGTCTGTCCACATATCCAACCTGTGGGCATATCGGAGATTTTGCTTGCAGGCACCAGGCTGTCCATATTCTCATTGAGGTTGATGGAGGTCTTGTCACGGTCGATGGTCACGCCCTTTTTGAGTTGCACTACTTTACCGAAGATGTCACTCGACAGCCATTCGAGGGTTTCCTTGGCTCTTGCCGAACCGCTCACCACATTGCCCACGGTGGTGATGATTTTCTGCATACCCACCTTGCCATAATCGGCTTCCAACTGCGGAAGTTCCTGAAAGCCAAGTGCCACGCTCACCTTGTTGCTTCGGGCTGTGCCTATCAGTCGGTCTATCTTGTGGAAATACAAGGTCGGCAACTCATCGACGATGATGCTGACAGGAACGTTCTTGCCCTGTCCTGTATTCACCCTCGTTACAAGGCGGTTGAGAATCAAGGCATTCAGTGCACCGATGATGCTCTCCATCTCGGGGTCGTTGGCAATGAGCAGATAACTTGGATTCTTCGGGTCACTGACCTTCAGGTCGAAGTCATCGCCGTCCTTGTGGAATATCCAGTAAGATTCCTTGGTGGCGAGACGGGAGGTATAGACACGTAGCGTGCCAATCATACCTTCCAACTGCTCCATGGCTTTGTTGGCAAAGGCAGTCTGGAACGGGCCAAGCAAGGGGGCTACCTCGTTGTCGGTCTGAAGTACCTCGAAGATGGTCTGATAACTCTCATTGAGGAACGATAGGATATGTGGCATGTCGCTGTACTTGCCCAACCAATAAGCGGGCTGCACCTCCGCGCCCGAATGGTCGAACACCCGTCCTGTGGGTATCAGCCTTTTCGTCTTTGGGTCTTCACGCCGCTCGGCAATCAGCATCTTTCCGTCCTTGTCGTAGGGCTCCTTGCCGTAGTTGCAGAAGAAATAGATGCAGGCGGCAAGGAAGTTGACGGCAGAGGTCTGGAAGAACTGGTCGCTGCCACCGCCGCCTTCCTTCTTGCCTTTTTGCAGGGATTCAAGCAGGGTCTCGGCGGTCTCGCTCGCTGCGGCAAGGTTGTTGATGTACTTCAACTGGATGGGGTTCACACGGCGCGAATACTCCACATCCACAAAGTTGATGATGTTGAACTTCATGCCATGGGGCATCTTGCTGTCCTTGGCATTCTTGTTCTTCAAGTAATGATAGTAGAGTTTGGTGGCGAGAGTGGGAAACTTATAGTCGTACACCACCATGGCAAAGCCCTTCTCGCTGTGCTGCCTGATAAACGGCTCGATGATGGAGAAGGTCTTACCAGAACCAGGAGTACCCACAACCCATGTGCCACGGAACGGATTGACGATGTTCACCCATCCCTTGCGGAACTTGCCCTTGTAATAATAGCGCATAGGGATGTTCACGCTGTACTTGTTCTCCTGCAACTCCCTGCATTGCTCAAAGCTCTCATTCTCGAAGTTGAAGCGGTCTTTCAGCAGCCCTTCCTTCAGGAACTTAGAGATATTGTCGAGGGCGATATGCACCAATACGACACCGACGATGGAAGTGAGCATATAGAGCCAAGTGTTCAAACGGAGGGTATAGAAACAGGGCATTATCGAATGACCGAACAGCCATACGGACTGCACAATCAGCAGCACTCCCGACAGCAGCGGATAGAGCACCTGCCTGCGAGCGTCAAACTCCAGATGCTTCTTGTTGCGCGTTCCCACACAGGTGATACATATCAGCAGGAACGTAGCCACCTTGCTATACACGAGGTTGCCGTCATGGTAAATCATCCACCGCTTGATGCGAGTGTGGATATCCGTCACTACGCCGCCCAAGAAGTCCAACTGCTCCGGCTCCAGTGCGTAGGCGAAGAACTCCATCAGGATGGAGACATAAATCACCGCCCTGAATATCTTGTAAAAACCCTGTAACTCTTTGCTTTCTTCCATTTACTTTACGATGATGTTGGGTGATAATGAGAAAAGATGAAGGATGCCACGGTGGACACCCTCCAATCCTCTTATGAGTTTTATTCGTAGCCGTTGATGGTCTTCTCAGACTCTACTGTCCACGGAGAAATAGTTGCAGATATGACCTCCAAGGTGTTGCGTACAGGCTTCAATGAATAGCTGTAGGAATGACCCGCTTTCCACGTGTCGTTTGTGAGGAATACGAAGTTCTCCCCATTGCTGAGTTGCAATGTCATGTCTGGCATAACCTGTGCAGGAACATAAAGCGTATATTCCATGTGGTCACTTTGTGGGTCGCCGAAATAATAGGTCGTCACCGACTCGTCACTGCATTCTACCTTTCCGGTCTTGATGTTGAAAGTACCGCTGTCAAAATAACCGACGAACGTGAGTAGGCTTCCTGCAAAATCATTGGTGGTGAAACCGTATTCTGGTGAGGTATAGACCTTGATGATGACACGCACCATCTGATGGGTGAAGTTCAATGTAAGGCTCGGATTGGCGTATGATGCCGCTCCACTGGCAAACAGAAAATCATTGACCTTCTGCTCACTCTGTACAGCTGCCTCCGGCACTTGGAACTCTATGAGGTCGTTGGTAGGATTTGCCGTATAGGGATAGTAGGCATTGAAGGTGTGAGTGTCTGTGTCCGTGAAAAACACCTTGTTGGCTGACACAAACTGATTCGTGCCGCCGCTTCGGGTGAACTTCATATTGTTGATCATCCCTGTGGAAGAGATGCCAATCATATCATTGAGTTCCCACTGGTTGTCAACGGCTCGTGTGGAAACGGCAGGTTGCAGCATCTCCAGATTGGTGAATACCTGAAGCTGCTTGGTTGATGTGCTGTCGGTCACGACCACAGAACCTCCGCCACCGGGCAGGTAAATCTCATTGACGATGTCTTGGTCACAGGACGTGAGGAGCATGGCTCCAAGTCCCAACATTAGAAACAAATTCTTTTTTCATGCTTTTTCTTTTTTAATTGTTGTACTTTGATGATGATACGGGTGATACTCGATGTCTGTATATGGGCTAATCCATAATCGTGATGATGGGTCTCGCCTTATGCGGCTGCCACTTGGGAGTCTCCTGTATGGCACCGCTTCCCAGTGAGTAAAGCCATGCCTTGGCGGTCGCTTGTCCTTCTACCTCCGTTGAAGTCCAATACCAACAGTCATCATCCTCATCGGGGATAGGTGTGCCGCCGCATTTCAGGATGTATGGGTTGATGATGTCCTTGGCATGATAGAGCAGACGCATCTGTGCCACACTGGGGATATAGGCACTTTGCCCGTAACGCCACATGTCGAAGACACGCTCAGCCAAAGGCGACTTCACATCGGTCGTGCCATAAAGGGCAAAAGTGTTCTTGTTGCCGTCGTAGGCGGTGAGGTCACAGGATGTGTCCTGTTCCACACCGATACTGTCAGCAAAGGCTTCGGGAGCGATGTCCCACAGATAGACGGCATATCCGTTTCCCTCCATTTCTTCCCTCTGATTGACGTTGAACACCACTGCAATGGCTTGCTTGCACGATTGCTCGTAGGTTTCGTAGGGCATCACCTTGCCGTCAGTGGTCAAGATATGGGTGACCTTCATGGCTGTGTCGGGAAAGTCCTGATGCTCGTCACAGGCAGTCAGCAACACCGTTGCCGCAACTGCCAAGATTGAAAACAGTTTCTTCATACGCATAGTCATTTTACAGGAAGTTTCACACCCAGGACAATACCCGTTCTGAACAGGTCTTCACCCTTGATCATCACATCGGTCTTCACCTGCCAGAAGAGCTTCCAGCCGTGTCTGAGTGTATAGTTTTGCTCATAGCCGAGGTGGATGCCACCCAAGAACCTGTCAGTATCGCTACCTGCCGATGCTCCTATGCGCATGTTGCCATGGTGGTTGCGTCCTCTTGCCACACAGGGCTTATAGGCAAAGCCGAAACCATAACTGCGGTAGTTGTTCCAAAAACTCTCAGGACAGACATGACCGCACGATGCGCACTCGTTCCACTTGATATATCCGTTTGCAAAATACTCCCACGCATTGTGGTACTTCGTCTCATACTCGTAGGACAGCGTCACGTCCAGTCCTCGCTCATACAGGCATCCGAACCCCAAGGATATGCGGTCGCTATTCTGCTGCGCCATTGCCGGAGTCATGCTTGCCATAAAACAGATGACAACGAGTAAGGTATGCACAAGCCAATTCCTCACTCCTAATTCCTCATTCCTAATTCTCATTATTCCTCCTCCAACAGTATATGGTTAAACGAATCGGCAGACAGCACATCCTCATAGTCGATGCTGAGCGAGATGGTGCGTCCACTTATCTGTTTTTCCGACAGCTCGATGGTCAGCACCTTGTCGTTGGGGAAGGTCATCTTCTTCACCACAATCACGTTGCGATAGCCATACTTGAAGGTCTTCGCATCGTCCAACACAAGAGATGGGGTCAGTTCCACTATCTGCGCATTGGTAGCCTTGCTCTGCTTCTTGTCCGATAGTTTGATGCGCATCTCGTCGATGTCGAAGCGGATGTTGGTCTTGTTCTCCACGGAGAAGTCGATGAAGAAATATTCGCCCACGCTGTAGATGTTGTTCAGGCGCATTACCATGCGGTGCATCTTCGTCGCCACGTTGCGGTATTTGGCAGACGATGACCATATCTGACGTGCATACTTGGTCATGTCGGCAGTGGACAGGCTTACAGCGGGATTGTTGTAGGCATTGCGCTCCGAGCATTCTATTTCCTTATCGGTTACTGCCTCCTGCATCCTCGTGGTATAGAGCAGTGCATACTGCGTGCGGTAGCGTTCCGTCACGATTGTCACTATCGCCAACACCTCACCGTCGGCATACACGTTGTCCTTCGGCTTCAGGCGGATGGTGTTGTTGATGGGTTGGTCGCCCACCACCTTGTCTGTGGATATATCGACAAAGCGGATGGGTTCGGAGGCGGTGATGACGGTGGTCACTTGGTCGTTGACCGTCAGCTGCTCCATCTCCATGTAGGTGGTCTGCGCCTTGGCTGAAAGCACGCTCAGCGAAAGCAATGCACAGACATTCATTTTCTGAAAACAATTCATATTAGTTGATTTTTTGATGTTTATACTCTATGAGCCACCGTTCCCGACAATTCCGTTGTCGGGCAGTGTCTATTTCCTTTTCTCTTTCCCATTTACAAGGTAAACAAACGTCCCATACTTCAGCTTCACTTTGTTCTTCTTGATAGCCTTGCTGATGGCATTGCTTGTCTTCTGGTAGGCATTGGTCACGGCTTGCATTCCCCATTGCGAGAAACTGTTGTTCGCTCCACTCTGGTCGATGTTCATGTTGCTCTGCATAGCACCGCTCGCCACATCTTTCGTGGTCTCACGGAACTGGCTGCCGGGGACATACAGTCCCTCCAGTCCGTCCGTGTCATAAAGCGAAAGCGAAACCTTTATCAGCTCGTCATCCACAAGGATGGAGTTGATGCTACCCTTCACTCGCTGCGAACCGAAACCGCTCATGGTGGCATAGAGGTACGACCCTTTCTTCACCACGGTCTCACCAATCTCAATATCGTCCAACAGTCTCAGCCGCACCCTCGACCCGTCCGTAGCCTTCACGTCCTCGTCAATGATGGCCTTGATGAGCTTTGGCTCATGCTCGTTCTGCGTCAGGGTGTTGAAATAGTCCGAAGTCACCTTCACCTTCTTCACCACCTCCTGTGCCTTGTCCTCCTCGTCCAGTGCCTTCACCGCCTTGCTGTCCTCGGCAATCTGACCTTTCACCTCAATCT
>ENA-OQDX01000040-OQDX01000040.1-human-gut-metagenome-genome-assembly--contig:-NODE-40-length-14489-cov-0.933644_pt1 | contig 14489 bp, 14 predicted proteins | sample MGYA00242788_ERZ504621 | MGnify/ENA primary metagenome ERZ504621 (study PRJEB26092, sample SAMD00036303) | human gut metagenome | host: Homo sapiens | study: EMG produced TPA metagenomics assembly of... | reverse complement strand
ATACCGTAAACCATACGGTCGAAAAGCACTTTCACTTCTCCCGGCATGTTTCCCCAATAGCAAGGGGCACCGATTATCACTGCATCGGCTTCTTTCATAGACTGCAACACTCTCTGTGCCCCATCCTCGGGCAGACAACACTTCAATGAACTGCGACACTTCATGCAACCGATGCAGGGATGTACCTGCAACTGTGGAACGTCTATATAAACTGTTCCAACTCCGCAGCCTTCAAGTTCCTGCTTCATCAGCTCCAACATTTTCGACATGTTGCCATGACGACGAGGACTACCGTTAAGAATCAATACCTTCATTGCATACTCTTAATTTTTCGGCAAAGGTCGGCATTTTCTACATAATAACCTTACTTCTTGTTCAGTTTTAGTTCTGTAATAAAAGCCACTATCAGTCCGATTCCACCAACACCCAGCACACAAGCCCCATAAATAAGGGAAACAGTCTCCCTATACATCCAGTCTCTGTCCGCAGTAAAGTAATTGGGAATCGTCGCATAGCAGATAAGATAACCCAGCAATAACCCAAGTCCCATACCAGCCAACAGACATCCTATTTTCAGGGCAGAGAACGAAAAGCTACTTCCACGTAATTTAGGCGTATCCATCTGAGGGAGTAGTCCCCGCTCGTCCATCTTCTCAATCAGCATGATTCTTTCCTTCTTACAAACAAACAGCTCAAACAATTTGTAAACTCCTAAAGTAATGATTGTCATCACCGCAGGCACCATAATAAAATCCATCATATTCGTTTCAATTTAAATTAGTAATTTCGTTTCTTTGTACCCTTTAGACGCGGCAGTTTACATGAGGTTACACTTTTCCGGAAAAATATTTTTTCTTCCGAAAATCTGTAACCAAACAAACAAATCTGCGTCTAACAGACAAAATGAAAGATGACGAGAGACATATCATCCAGCGCATCTTGAGGGGAGAGACTGCTCTTTACGAGCATTTTCTCAACACATACGGCCAGCAGGTATTCATCCTGGTGGCCCGTATCGTCTCCAACCAGGAAGATGCCGAAGAACTGACCCAAGATGTCTTCCTGAAAGCCTTCCAGCATCTCTCGTCTTTCAAGGGCACCAGTTCTTTTTCGACGTGGATTTATTCGATTGCATATAATACGGCCATCTCGAGTGCACGGAAAAAGAAATTTGATACCTTTGTCATGGATGATACACTGCTTGCCAACATATCCGATACACAAGTAGATGAAGCCTTAAATGATGAAGGGGAAGAGCAAATTGCCAAATTGAACAGAGCCATGGAGCAACTCGATTCCGAGGAACAGGCACTGATAAGCCTGTTCTATTATGAAGAAAAAACATTGAATGAGGTCGCTCTCATCCTGGGACTGACGGAAAGCAACGCAAAAGTGAAGCTACACCGTATACGTAAAAAGATTTATGTGTTGATGAAACAAGAAAAAAGTATGAACGAAGAACTAAAAGATAGAGGATTGAAAAAGGCGGTAAGAGAACAGACTACTTTCCGCCTGCCGTCCAATTTTACCTACCGCACCATGCAGAAGGTAGAAGAAGCCATACGTCTGCGCGAGAAGAAATCAGAAAGAAGAATTCTGCTTGCAACTATTGCCGCTGCTATCTTCTTGATAGGTGTCAGTGGGACAGGATTGGTTCTGTACTTCGGAGACAGCATCCGGGAAGCCTTTACGCCCACCACCCTCCCACAGGCAGAAAGTATCCAGATTCCTTGCTTTTATCTCCTACTGATTCTGACCATTCCGCTTTTCATCCTGTTTGACCGGTGGATGAGAAAACTGTATTTCAAACATCACACTCCTAAGCTTCCAGAGTTCTGAACGAAAAACGGGGGATGTCTTTTAGTGGAAGACATCCCCGTTTCAGTTATATCAATTCATTTAGTCCAGTTTATGAATCACCAGTCCCGAACGCAACTTCGGCTCAAACCAAGTTGTCTTGGGAGGCATGATGTTGCCCGTATCGGCGATGTCCATCAGCTGCTTCATGGAAACGGGATAGAGGGCCAATGCCACTTTCATCTCACCACTGTCCACCCGCTTCTTCAACTCTCCCAGACCACGGATGCCGCCTACAAAGTCAATACGCTTGTCGGAACGGAGGTCTTTGATGCCGAGCACTTCATCCAGTATCAGATTGGAGGAGATGGTTACATCCAGTACTCCAATGGGGTCGTTATCATTATAAGTACCCGGTTTGGCAGTAAGGCTGTACCACTTTCCGTCCAGATAGAGGGAGAAGTTATGCAGTTCGGACGGCTTATAGATGTCCTCACCTTTCTCCTCCACGATGAAATTCTTGCCCACAGCAGCCAGAAACTCTTCGGGAGTCATGCCGTTCAAGTCCTTCACCACCCGGTTATAGTCAATAATAGTCAACTGGTTGGCAGGGAAGCACACAGCCATGAAGTAGTTGTACTCTTCGTCACCACGGTGATTGGGATTTTGCTTGGCTTTCTCCGCACCCACCAAAGCGGCAGCGGCACTGCGATGATGCCCATCGGCAATGGTAAGAGAGCGGGCATTTGGGCAAACTCTTGGGTAATGGCATCAATGTCCTCCTGCTTGTCTATAATCCAGAAGGTATGGCCGAAACCGTCACCCGGAGCGATAAAGTCGTATACCGGTTTCCCCGCTGTATAACGGGAAATGACGGCATCCAGTGCAGCGTTATCGGGATAGGCAAAGAATACGGGCTCAATGTTGGCATTGTTCACGCGGACATGCTTCATACGGTCCTCCTCTTTATCACGACGAGTCAACTCGTGCTTCTTGATAACGCCGTTCATATAATCGGGAACATAGGCACCGACAACAAGACCGTACTGTGTCTTGCCGTTCATGGTCTGGGCATAGACGTAATAGTTTTCTTTATCGTCCTGCACCAGCCAGCCTTTCTCCTGGAACATACGGAAGTTCTCTGCAGCTTTCTGATAAACACGTTCGTCATGCTCATCCGTACCGACGGGAAAATCTATTTCCGGCTTGATAATATGATATAGGGATTTTTCATTACCTTCCGCTTCTATGCGGGCTTCCTCTGAATTGAGTACATCATACGGGCGGGAAGCTACTTGTTCTACTAAGTCTTGGGGAGGACGGACTCCTTTGAAAGGTTTAATGATTGCCATGGTAATTAGATGTTTTAATGGAATACTTAGGCGCAGATTACACGGAACTGTACGGAAAATAAAAACTCCGTGAAATCCGCGTAATCCGCGCCTACTAAAAATATTACTTGTTTACGCGGAACTTCTCGCAACCGTCTTTCAGGAAGCCTACAATCTGCTTGGCAGCGGCAATACCTGCGTTGATATTGGCTTCAGCAGTCTGGGCACCCATCTTTTTCGGTGTAGAGAAATAACGTCCGGCAAACTTGGCTGCAAATGTTTCATTGGCAGCAGGCATAATGTCGGTCATGTATTTCAAGTCGGTGCGCTCTTCCATCAGCTGGATAAGCTCTGCTTCATTGATGACTTCCTTACGGGCTGTGTTCACCAGCAGTCCGCCCTTCGGCATCTTGTTCACCAATGCATAATTGATGGAATTCTTCGTTTCGGCAGTTGCAGGAATATGCAGGGAAACGACGTCGCAAGTAGAGTAAAGCTCTTCAGCAGAACCCACAGCCTTCACTCCATCCTTCTCGATTACTTCTTTCGGGCAGAAAGCGTCGAACGCATAAATCTCCATACCGAAGCCTTTGGCAATACGGGCTACGTTGCGGCCTACGTTACCATAAGCGTGGATACCCAGCTTCTTGCCCATCAGTTCAGTACCGGAAGTACCGTTATACATATTACGGACAGCCATCACCATCAAGCCAAAAGCTAATTCGGCCACAGCATTGGAGTTCTGTCCCGGAGTATTCATTACACATACATTGTGGGCAGTAGCTGCTTCCAGGTCCACATTATCATAACCGGCACCGGCACGCACCACAATCTTCAGTTCCTTGGCGGCATCCAGCACTTCAGCATCAATGATGTCACTGCGGATAATGATAGCGTTGGCATCTTTCACAGCCTCCAACAGCTTGGCTTTTTCACCATATTTTTCCAGCAGCACAAGTTCGTAACCTGCTGCTTCTATTTCTTTACGGATACCGTCTACTGCCACTTTGGCAAACGGTTTGTCTGTTGCAACTAATACTTTCATAATTTCATGATATTAAAAAGACTCACCACAGATGACACAGATTATCACAGAGTTTAATCATAAAAACAATCTGTGCAAATCTGCGTAATCTGTGGTGAAAAACAATATTATTAATGAAGTTTCTCAAATTCCTGCATGCAGTCAATCAGAGCCTGCACACTTTCCTTCGGCATGGCATTGTAGCAGGATGCACGGAATCCACCTACAGAACGGTGTCCCTTGATACCTACCATACCTCTTTCGGTAGCGAACTTCAAGAAGTCAGCTCCAATTCCTTGTATTCGGGAGCCATCACAAAGCAGATGTTCATGCGCGAACGGTCTTCTTTGGCAGCCGTACCCACAAACATTTTGTTACGGTCAATTTCAGCATACAGCATATCGGCCTTTTCGATGGCACGGCGTTCCATTTCCTTCACGCCGCCCTCTGCCTTAATCCAACGCAATGTCTGCAGGGCTGCATAGATAGGGACAACGGGAGGAGTATTGAACATGGAACCGCTATCCACATGCGTCTGATAGTTCAACATGGTCGGAATATAGCGAGATACCTTACCCAGCGCGTCATTCTTCACGATGACGAATGTAACACCGGAAGGAGCCAGATTCTTCTGCGCACCACCATAGATACAGATATATTTGGACACGTCGATAGGACGGGAGAAAATATCAGAAGACATATCGGCCACCATCGGAACGTTTACGTCCAAATCCTCTTTCAGTTCCGTACCGTAGATTGTATTGTTGGTAGTGATGTGGAAATAGTCTGCATCAGCAGGCACTGTATAGTCCTTCGGAATATAAGTATAAGTAGATTCAGCGGAAGAAGCGACTTCAACTACTTCACCGAATGCCTTAGCTTCTTTCATGGCTTTTTTGGCCCATACACCCGTATTCAGGTAAGCAGCTTTCTTTTCAAGGAAGTTGAAGGGTACCATGCAGAATTCCAAACTGGCACCACCGCCCAAGAACAGTACCGAATATCCTTCGGGGATATTGAGCAATTCTTTGAATAATGCCACAGCTTCGTCCACAACGGGTTGGAAGTCTTTGGCACGGTGGCTGATTTCCATCAGTGAGAGGCCTGAGCCATTGAAATCAAGAATAGCCTGTGCCGTATTCTCAATCACCTCACGAGGAAGGATAGAAGGTCCTGCATTGAAATTATGCTTTTTCATTTGAAGTTTGTTTTGGTTATACAATTTCGTTCATTAATGTCTTTCGACTTTGCGAAATTACGGAAATATTTCTTCAAAACAAACCTTTCCTGATGAAATTCTATTTTTAAGCCGCATTTAGCTTACTTTTTAATGGTTTATACAAGATATATGCACCATTTTGTTATCTTTACTTATCAAGGATAATACTTTTAGAGAAACTAAAAGCAAGGCGGTTTCATTACTTCATATTCAAAAGAATAAGCGCAAATAAAATGAATATTTATAAGATAAATCACTTTGCTTCCTCGATAACAGTTTTCATTCCCTTGATTTTTTCACCGCGTACCAGCGTCAACAATTGTTTCATTTTACTGCGGCGCACGGCTACAAAGGCATAGTGTTCCTTTACATCCACCTGCCCGACATCTTCACGCGCCATTCCTCCTTTTTTATACAAGAAGCCGACAATATCTATCTTGTTCAACTTATCCTTTTTCCCTTTACCTATATATAAGGTAGCCCATCGGGGCTTGGCCGGTTTGGGAAGCGTCTCCGGAAACTCGTACGTTTCGATGTCTTCAGAAATGTACTCGGGTACCCGCTCCTCGACATGCAGAACAAGATATGCATTTCCCGATGCCTCCCAGCGGGCAGTACGTCCATTACGGTGTGTATAGGCTTCCTCGTTTACGGAGGATGGTAATGCACCACATTCTCAATACCCGGAATATCCAGTCCGCGGGCGGCAAGGTCTGTAGATATCAGTACGGCGCAACTGCCATTGCGGAACTTGTAAAGCGCACGTTCGCGGTCGGGCTGCTCCATACCGCCATGGAACATGTCGCAAGGGAACTTCCTGGCTTGCAGGTACCCGGCAACACGCTCCACGCTTTCACGATAATTGCAGAATACCAAAGTGGAATGATAGCCGAGGGTACAAAGCAGGTTATAGAGGGTTTCCAGTTTGTCCTTCTCCGGAGAAACGACCTTATGCAGCCGCAGACGCGGAGCAAGGGCTTCCGGAGCAAGAAAATCAAGCTTCATGAGCCGGGAGCCGGAAGACGGGGAATCACCTCCTACTCCGGCAAATTGCGGTATTTCCTCTGCATCGGTGGCCGAGAGAAGCACACGCTTTTTCAGTGAGGGAAGCTGCCCGATAACCTCTGCCATCTCGTCATGGAAACCGAACTCAAGACACTTGTCGAATTCATCTATCACCAGAGTGACGACAGTGGCGGCATTGAAATTCTCTTTCCTCAAATGGTCGCTCATACGTCCCGGAGTACCGATAATGACGGCGGGATGAATGCCTTTCATTGTCCGGTGTTCTTCCATAGCAGGGCGTCCGCCATAGCAGCTCATAGCCTTGAAAGGAGTTCCCATAGACTTGAACACAGTTTCTATCTGCAAAGCCAATTCGCGTGAAGGTACTAGTACAAGAGCCTGCACACCTTGTATATCCGCTTTCAAGGTCTGTACCAGCGGAAGGAGAAAAGCCAGTGTCTTACCCGAACCGGTAGGCGAAAGAAGCACTAAATCTTGGGCTGATTGATAGGCTTCCTTAGCAGCCTCCTGCATCGGAGTAAGTTCTTGTATCTTCAAATTATGAAGTATATCCGAAAGTTCCATGAATATCTCTTTTTTTAATCAATATGCAAAGATACGGATAAGAAGTCAGTTTCCATCAAAACGAAAACAGCTTTTAAGAAAGCTACCTAAATCATGACATGCCCGTCATACTAAAAGGGGAGACTCTCCTTATAGTTTCTGAAGCTTTTACCAAGCCCAATCGTCAGCACTATAAGTAGCTTCTACAGTCTTCTCTATCTCATTAGGCAGGTTACAGAAGAAGTCGATACCAGTTTCGTACTCCAAATTTTTAATAGAAACGGCATAAACCATAAATTCATCTTTTCCAGGTTTTTCTGGCAATAATTCAGAATGAGGGACTAAAAAAGCGATAGTATGATAAACCCCTGCCTTCTCGCTCAACAGAGCCATGTAATAATAGCTGGGGCAAATGAGTCCGCCAAGTGTCAGCCCGTCGGCATTGGTGGTGGGATAAAGCCCGTCATTGGCTTTCTTCACACCTGTGAAATTGGTAAGCAAACGGTCAGTAGTACCACCTTTCACGACATAAAGTTTGTCGTATGTGCCATTGATGGTGGAACGTCCCCAAGTCTGCACCTGCTTCTCAAGAGCCGCCCAATACTTTTGATTGAAACTCCCTATCTGTGGCGAGATATTACTGTAGTAGAAGGTCTGCTTATTGGCACTTTTTACTGTACACACGGTCTTCGCTGGCACAAAGATGCCCCTTGTCGTACCCATCGCTCTTATGCATGGATTCAGTCACCTCCACGCTGTTGTCAATATTGGGGTCGTCTTGATTCCACTCGTTGGCACGCTTCACGTTGTCTTGCGCAGTAATCGGGTCGAAACTGAATGCCACCCAAGCCGAATGCTTCTTGGAAGCGATGTATTCCAAAGAGAAATTGAGTACCTGCCCGGCACCTTCCTCATCAGACACGCCTGCATAGTATTCAATATATTGATTGGTTGCATTGAGAGCTGGGATTTCAAGATTGTCTGCTTTATTGTTATCAGCAATATTGGCATTTTTCACATCTATATCCTCAGAAGCCACATACTCTATGCCCACTTCATTACCGTGAATATAGCACGCGGAGCTTGCCCATCTGATAATGATTGTAGCGGTTGAAACGCACCCAATAGCACGTAGAGGGTTTCACCTCAACGCTTTCGCTGAAAGCATCGGCAGACGGAACAACAGTAAGCCCTTCCAGCGACTCACTATTAACAGGAGCAAATGCGTAATTACGCCCGGTAAAAGCTTTGGACTGGATATAGAAAGGGGTGCCGATAGCCTTGGGCTTATACACGTTGAAACCATTGTCGCTCGACTCATAGCCCTTCATCACGTAAGTATCCGAACCCTGCTCGGTAGGTATTATCTCGGGAATGAGCGAAGCCTCTGAAGAATCATCACATCCAGCCAGCCAAATTCCGACCAGCAAAAGAAATAAGTAAGACAGTTTTTTCATCTATGTTTCTAAATTTGATTTTACGATACTAAGAATGCAAATGTGGTAATGGACAGTAAAGTCCATTACCACATTGTCTATTGCACAACCTCAGGAATTATTCCTTCACCACAAAGTTACTCATGTAGAATGTAGGAGCAAATCCAGGGTCAGTATTACTTGCATAACGGAATGCCACATATACTTTCTTGCCCACATAGTCGGCCATGGAAGTACGCATTTCGATCTCTTTAGAGCTTGTAGGCCACTCGAACGACAACGGATCACTCCAAGCCGCTCCTTGCAATGCTGCAATCTTCTCTTCATCAGTAGCAGTAGAAGCCGCAGGGATATAATTTTCGGACACATGTACAGACACTGCGTTCTCAATTTTGCCTCCATACAAATAGTCTGCCGAAGCAGTGAATACCATCTGTGGGGCAATAGCTTCGGTAAGATCTACCTCACCGGTTACAAGCCATGCCTCCGTATCGCGGTTACGCTGATAATAACCGCTTGCCTTGATACGGGTATAACCTGCACCTGCACTCCATACATAATTCATGCCATCAAGCTTCACATTCACAATCTGGGCATCGTTATGAAGTTCACCAGCAAAGTCATTGCTATAATACTCTTTTGCTTCCATCCATTTGCCGTCAGTCTTCAGGAATGCCATTTCAGCAGTTTCCGTTTCGGTATTCTTCTTCACCCATGCAGTGCCATCGAAGCCATAATTCATCCGGCCATCACATCATACTCCTTATTTCCGAAATAAACTACTGCCTTGACATCCCCGCTCTGTGCGTAAGGGAATGCATTCTTCAGATAAACGGGCAATACGGCATCAGCATCGCTCAAATAGTCCGAACCGGTAGAAACATAATCGGCAGGTTGCATCACACGGATACCGATACTTGCGCTTTCTTCGTAGGCAGTCCAAGCCGAACCGTCATACTGGTAGAGAGCAGAAGCATTTGGCTTCACGTCTGATGCACGGGTAACGGCACGAGCAGGCATTTCAGCTTCTGATTCAGGAATCTCCTTATAAATATCCACACCCTCATAATACCCTGATACGGTACTTGTAAGTGACATATTCTTAAACTCTACAGTAGGCGCACACTCTGTAGTACTCTTATAACGGAAAGCAATGGCTATCTTCTTGCCCTCGTAAGCACTCAGGTCAATATCACCGGAATTTACATAATTCCAATTCTTGCCTTCCGGCCATTGAGGTACATTCAGAGTCTTCCATTCAGCAGTAGCCACATCATCCACATAATCTTCCGAAGCCAGCAATTCAATAAAATCAGCACGATTGTTACCATTCAAGAAATTAATGGCAATATCTACCTTAAGAAGAGGAGCCTTCGCTTTTGCTAAATCTATAATAGGAGAAACCACCCATGCTTCCGATTCAAAATCGCTATCTCCTACATGAGCACTACCCTTCCAACCATATTTACCATCCACCTTCCATACATTAGTTAACGTGCCGGTAAGTTTCACATTTTGAGTAGTGAAACCGCCCTCGTTTCCATTGAACGACTCATTCATATAAATGCCCAACGTAGCATTCGGATAAGAACCGTATGAATAAGAGTTTCCTTTTTCATAGAAATTCAGCTTGATGATTTTGTCCTTTTCCACATTTTTTACATCAAATGCCTTACGGTCATAGTTGTAAGCAAAGCTCCAATCCCCACCCTCGGGTATGGAAGTACCGATGTTGAAACTGTTAAACGTACCACTCTGATAGATGAACTTGCCATCCGGACGTTGCATAGTGAAACCTTTTTCCGTAGGAGTAAGTGTCATGATATGATTGGACACATCGCTGGTGATGAAACCATCCGCAATCTCTACCGGTTCACCCTCCATATAACCATACGTCTTATCCGGGTCTTTGAACTGACCGAAAGGAATCCAAGTATTGTCCTTCGTCGGAGCCACAATGACATAATTACCTCCTTCGGCATCAATAGAAGTTACTTTCTGGTATACCATTTTCACTGCACCGCCGCCTGTACTGGGCTCGGTCTCCGACCAAGCGTAATTCACTTGGCACACATCTCCCGTCTTCGGGTTCTTGATACCTTCCTTCAACAAAGCAGGAAGCTTCTTCAACGTAGAAGGGGTGAGATATTTCACTACCATGCTTTCCCCCCCATACTGTAGCGTAATTGTCAGAAGTAAGATCGAAAGTCTGAGCTTCGTTTATCTTCGAGAGATATTCAGGTTGCTCCTTGCCGATATTGTACTGCACCAGCACCTTGGAACCATCTGACAGATATGCGTAGAGCGAATCGACAAATGCAGGCAGATAGTCTTCGGGAGCTACCATATCAGTAAACATCTTGGTTTTACCCAGCTGGTTCAATGCCGTAAGATAAGTCTGCCCCTCGGGATCCTTGGCGAGAGCTATCCCTTGGTTCTTCGGCATAGAAGCTATTTTGCCATAATGGGCATCAGCTAATACGAGGGTATCGGTACTGACATCCGTGATGGTTTCTTTTTCATCAAATCCGGGGAAATTATCCTCGTTATAATCGCAGGCCCCGAGTGCAAACAGCGAAGCCAATGCGGTTCCTAATAATATATGTTTTTTCATAAATATGTTCGCTTAGAAATTCAACTTCAATCTTACAGTATAAGTACGTCCCCAACCATAGATAACACGTGTGGCCGTCTCCCAGTCATGGTTACTTCCATCGCGTGCATCGGCTATGTACTCTTGGTTGAACAAGTTGTTCACATTGCCGCTCAGTGTAGCACGAATCTTACCGAAGTCAAAGGTATATCCTGCACTTACATCAAATGTGCTCCATGAAGGAATCTCCCAAGGTTTTTCCACCACGTAAGCCTCTTTTTGAGTGGCTTGGCTCGCATCAATGTCATAATCGGCATAATTGCGTGCAAAGAAGTTCCAGTCTGCATTAAGACGCAAGCCTTTCATTGGGCGGAATGTCACTCCCAAAGCAGCTGTAGTCTGAGCAGAACCGCCCACCTGTACATTATCCATTTCAATGGTATACTTGTACTGATCTACATTACTCATATCTGTCACCACTTCACCACGCTATTCGTCCATAATCTGGCCTTCAGTATTCATCATGAAGCCTTTCGCTGTCCCATTCCAGCGCCAGTCTCCCCAAGAGAACATACCGTTAACTTCCATCCAGCGGAAAGGCTTGGCAATAAAGTCAAGCTCTATACCCATGTGGTTAGCCTGCGCACCGGTCATGTTCATTGTCCAACGCTGAGAAGCCCCGTTTACGTCTTCATAGGATCCGGTATCATATAAAGCCTTGTCTTTCCACATAGTATAATAGGCGTTTACATTGGCTGAGAAATACTGGCTACGATATCCATAACCTAATTCGAAAGAGTAAACTTTCTCATTCTTAGCATCAGGATTACGCTCATGTGAACTCTGAGATTGATGAAGGTATTATCAAAAATAGGAGCACGGCTGATAAATCCGGTATTGAAGAATACGTTATTGTAATCATCAAGGTTGTAATTCAAACCAGCTTTCACATTGCCTCCCAAATAATGCTTCTTCGAAGACAGCTGTTTGTCACCACTATAATAGAAACGGTCTTTGCGCCAATAACTGGTATTTGTAAGACCACCTGAAACAAATGCACTCACTTTATCTTTATTATACTCCAATTGGGCAAAACCACCTCGTACATCACAAAACCGTCGTAGTCACGACGAATCACATCTCCTACTCCCAACTTCTGGTTTACCCAGGAGGTGACTCCACCATTCACACTATTCTCAGCCAATACACTCTTACGGTTATAAGAGTCTACATAATACTGCCCTCCAAAAGATCGGTAATGACATTCTTGTGCAAACCTTTATAATAGCGGAAGTCAATACCACCATAGAAATCAAAGTAATCACCAAACTTAGTGGTATAAGTAGAAATCAATCCTGTCCAGAAATGGTCGTTCGAGGCTTTGTTCATAATCATCAGCGAACCTTTATAACCGGGCATTCCACTCACATTCACCGGATTAGTATAGTTATCTGCATTGAGCTTATCCACAGCATCATAATCAAAAGTACCATCAGGACAACGGAACTGAGTGTTCACCGTACCATCACTGGCCGTACCGTACCAAGAGCTGGTGTACCCCGTTACCCCCCGTACCACTATAGCCTGCACCAGTACCGATAGACATATAAGCTGCTGTACTGAGGCTTGACTTATGGTTGATTTGCCACAAATGATTAAGAGACATCTGGGGTTTATGGTATTCGTTACGTGAAGAGTTCATCACTTGTCCATTGCGATAACCGAAAGTAGAATTGTAACGATAGGGACTTTCCTCACCCATCCATTGTTTTACACGCTGATACTCCTTGATATTCAAGCCATTTGCCATATTACGCTGATTATGCCACTGAGGTGCTCCAAAAGCTGTAAATGAAAGTTGATGGTTGTCATTGATACGTTTTGCAATACTCATGAACCAAGTGTAGGCCTCGGATTCCGTACCTTGAATATAACCGTCGCGTTTATCTCTGGCACCCAATAAAGTAAAGGCCCAACCATCTTTTGTCAGACCGGAAGAGACACTGAACATCACTTTACTGTAGCCGTCATTACCCATGCCGTAAGAGATGAAGCCGCCTTTCTTGGCATCAGTAGTCTTGGTTATAATGTTTTGTGAGCCACCTACTGAAGGAGTTGACACCTTGCTGGCACCAAGTCCACGTTGTACCTGAATACTGCTGGCCACATCAATCAAACCACCCCAGTTACTCATGTATACTTTCTGGTTTTCCATTCCGTTCATGGGTACACCGTTAATCATCATAGCCACATATTCTGACTTAAAACCACGAATCTTTATGTTGGAATCACCAAAGCCACCTCCCTCATTAGAAGCATAAACACCCGGAGTAGATTTCAAGATTTGCGGTAACTCCTGAGAACCTATCTTATCTTCAATAAATACGGGGTCGACAGTAGATACAGCAACCGGAGTCTTGCGTGCCACAGCAATAGACGATGTAATCACTACGTCCTTCAGCATCACAGCATCCGGTTCCATTGGGATAGCACCCAAATCCACAGAAGCGCCCTTCTGCGTGATCTTCTTCTTCTGGTCTTTATAACCCACGTACTTGAATAGTAATGTCGCATTCGAAGCAACGCTTTGCTTGAAATACCCATCAATGTCGGTCACCGATCCTTGTGTAGTACCTTCCACCATGACGGCGGCACCCACTAACGGTTCACCTGTTTCTGAATCAACAAGCTGACCTCTCACTGTAGTCTGAGCAAATGCAGCGGCACTAAATACCGACAACACTGCAACCAACAGGAATTGAATTAGATGTTTTCTCATAATTCTGTTTTTTTGTTAATAGATAGTGTTAATTAAACATTAATTTATGTTTTAAGTCGCAAATATAACTAATAAAAACGAGATTAATGTTATATTTATGTTACATTTTTTTGAAGGTAGAAAGGCTTTTTTTGAGATATTTTTTAAACAAAAAAAAGCCCTGCATTCTACAGCAGGGCTTTCGTATTGTCAACAAGTAAAAGAATATACTTTCAAATTCGCACCGAAATCAATCATTCATGAGCTTTCTATAACGTACACGGGTGGGTTCTTCTTTCCCAAGACGTTTCTGTTTATTTTCCTCATATTCTGAATAAGAACCTTCAAAGAAGAACACATTGGAGTCTCCTTCGAAAGCGAGGATATGCGTACAGATACGGTCAAGGAACCAACGGTCGTGACTGATGACCACAGCACATCCGGCAAAGTCCTCCAAACCTTCTTCGAGGGCACGGAGCGTATTCACGTCGATGTCATTGGTGGGCTCGTCCAGCAACAGCACATTACCTTCCTCCTTCAGGCAGAGCGCCAGATGCAAGCGGTTGCGTTCACCACCGGAAAGCACCCCACAGAGCTTTTCCTGGTCGGCACCGGAGAAGTTAAAACGGGACAGATAGGCGCGTGCATTAATGTCGCGCCCTCCCATGCGAATCAGATCGTTTCCGCCGGAAATGACCTGATATACGCTCTTGTTGGGGTCGATATCCTTGTGCTGCTGGTCCACGTAGGCAACCTTTACGG
>ENA-OQDX01000039-OQDX01000039.1-human-gut-metagenome-genome-assembly--contig:-NODE-39-length-14656-cov-0.790557_pt1 | contig 14656 bp, 18 predicted proteins | sample MGYA00242788_ERZ504621 | MGnify/ENA primary metagenome ERZ504621 (study PRJEB26092, sample SAMD00036303) | human gut metagenome | host: Homo sapiens | study: EMG produced TPA metagenomics assembly of... | reverse complement strand
CACATCGTGCATCAAACCAACTCCATTAACTACAACCCCGTCAAATTTAGAATGAATCATTACTACCAACACAATAAGAGGGAATCTCAAGTATGATATAGTTTCAGACTCACCTCCAAATTTAGACGTATCAACATTTGATGAGTTTGAAGTGAAGTTATTAAGAAAATTGAAATGCATACCTACAATCTTAGGATTTAAAATCACAATGCCACAACCCTATTGCCTATTATTCTATATGTGCGAGATTCTTCCATATGCTGACTCCCATAGAAATTATAATAAAAGCGATAAAATAAGAAAAATGTCATAGGACTGAAGTGGCAGATAGTAGAATTAAAAGCAATAAGAACAAAAGCCGAGGCAAAAACAGATTTCCTTAGAAAGAATTTAATATAAATCAGAAACAATACAAGCGGTACAGTTCCTTGCTCAATAAATATTTTATAATAAGTATTCGACTCACCTCTACCGTTAAGAAGAGCAACATAATCACTTCCTTTGCCCCAAAGATATTCCCATGCTGACATATCTTGATAGATTTCAGCCGATGAAATCATTCTTGATTGTCGATCACCCAATGAAGAAAGAAGATTGTAAGATGTGTAAATCTCCATTAAGTCCAGTTCTAATACAACTATTAGAACTACAATCATAAGAGCCACTAACAGCCAATACAGAGTAGTAGTTGACTTAAATGCCAACTTATAGAAAATTGAAATTAAGAAAGAGAATGCAAGACTAAACTACTATCGTACCTGATTGAACGGTGAAACAACTCAATAGATAAATCATCATAAATAGTTTAAATGCACTCTTGGGTAATCTTGTTTTATAATAACGGTAAACAAACAGTAAATTGGCGCCTAAATAAAATCCTAAATAACTTGGTTCTGCAAAGAACCAACTTGGCCGAAATCCACCTGTTTCTAAATGAATGAATCCCAAAGGGTTAATTACCGTTGCATATCCATCATATCCAGCAGGAAAAAAAGTCGAAGGTAAAAAAGCATATAAGACACACGAAAGCACTGATGATATAGAGGCTAATGAAACGATACCAACCCACACCTTTATAACTTTAACTTTCAAATTTTGCATATCTTTTTGTATAATATAAAAAAGAGAAGCAAAACATAAAAAATATCAAATCGTTTATGAAATTTTTATTATACGCCGGATTATATAGCCATTCAGCGGTGCAATAAGCTACAGATAATAACAAGAATGCAAATTCAGACTTCGTAACTAAAATTTTACGAGAAAATAAAACAAAAACCAGCACTAATGTTAATATTAACCTTACTGACACTAATGGCAAAGCATTAAACATCCATGATGAAAAATTTAAAGGAATATAAAATAGGCAAAATAGACATAGCCACCCTACTAAGAATGAAGATTTCGTTATGTTCATTTCAAAATGTTATATATTCTCAAAAAATTGCTTTTAACAATAGCTTGTATAGATATGCAGCGAATTTTTTTCGACTTAGATGTTGCAGAGATAAGAAAGAATTTAATGGCTTCGGGAAATTTGAAGTTCACATAATGATACACTGCCTTTTGGAAATACCATGATTTAATTATTTCTCTACGGATAGCCTTATCAAAACATCCTATATATTGAGCAATCAAGAAGCGAAGCTTTGTCAGCTGTTTGGCAGATGCAGAAAACGTATTACCTACATAATAGAATCCTAACGCTTGGTCTATAAAGAATGTCTTAACAGTATCATTATTTAAAATACGAATCCATAAATCAAAGTCTTCCACTCCAGCAAGCAAAGGGCTTTCGTTAAATTGATACCGCGTAAGAATAGAGCGAGATAAACAAACGCTTGAAGTTCCTATCGTATTTCCATTACAAAGTAGGTTACGTACTCTGTTGCTGTTTGGCAATTCTCTATATTGAGATTTATTAGAGTGAAGCCCCCTCTGCTCCTCTCTATATAATTCAAACTGGTGATAAATAAAAACTTCTTCATTAAGATTGCAATAAAGAAGACACGTATTGAGTTTATTTTCTTTCCACCAATCATCCGAATCCAAAAAGCAAACATAATCTCCCTTTGCAAAAGTGATTCCATAGTTTCGAGACTTAGCAATTACACCTTCGTTATGTATTAAATAGCATTGAATACGACTATCTCCATAACTTTTGACAATAGAAACAGTGTCATCAGTAGAATGATTATCAATCACTATGGCCTCCCAGTTTGAATAAGTCTGTTTAAGAAGTGAGTCCAAACAGCGACGTATAAATAATGCGCTATTGTAAGACGGTATGATGATGCTAAATAGAATCTTTCCCATGAAGAAGCCAATTTAAAGTTTTATTGATTCCCTTATTTATATCAGTAAACCGAATGTCCGGAATGAATGTTTTCAATCGATTAATATTCAAAGAGAAATTAGCAATATCATTGGGGTATGAAGAAGTATTTATCCATTCAAAATTCGGATAATACGATTTAATTATACGAAGGATTGTATTCAGCGAGACGGTTTCACCCGATCCTACATTCAGCACTTTATTATAAACTTTACTATCAAGCAGTTCAAACAAGATATTACAAAAATCTTCTATATAAATATAATCTTTGGTGCCTTCACCATTACCCCAAACAGAGAACGAATCATTCTTCATAGCTCTTTCAAGTGCAATATTAATTACACCTTGTTTTTGCGAATAGTGATAGGGACCATATGGATTAGAAAGTCTCAAAATCAGATAATTGAATCCATATTGCATGTGATAAAGATAAAGATACTTCTCTATAGCAAGTTTAGTAATTCCGTATGAACTGATTGGATTGGAAAAATGGTCTTCGGAAAATGCGCACAAGCTATCGTTTCCATATATGGCCCCACCCGATGATAAATAAATAATCGACGGTACTTTGTATTTCCCTTGCAATTCTAAAAATTGTATCGTTGGCAGAAGATTGGACTCTATATCAAATTTAGGGTCAAGTGATGTGGAAGGAACTGTAGATGATAATGAATGTATGACGATATCAATCTGATTTTCAGAAAATATTTTTTCCATATCCGCTCTTGAAGAAAAATCTCCAGTATAAGTCTTCTCGATCGATTCGAATGATATGCCGTACATATGAGTAGGCAGCCGGTCAAAAACAATAAAACGGTATTTATCTTTTAGATGGTTATCTACATATTTAATAATATTAGTCCCTATAAAACCATAACCGCCTAATAAAAGTATATGTTTCATTTTAATTTTAGCTTTTTGAATATATTTCCAAGAGCTTCCGTTCGTAAATTTTCGGAGAAAAAAGCTCTTCGTATCTTACTTGTGCATTTTTGCCCCAGATGTTGTTGCAATGGCTCATCTCTATCAAAGCATGGACGAGATTGTCAACAATAGTCTGCTCGTTAGGTTCAATAAGGATGCCTGAAACTCCCGACTCAATTTCCTCTTGAATGCCAGCAAAGTTGGTAGCAACAATGGGCTTACCCAGTTTCATCGCAGACAATATTACCAATGGCATATCTTCATTGGCAACTGATGGCAATGCAAATATGTCAGCAGCATTGATGAAATCTATCGGGTTGTTACAATAACCCGTAAAGGTTATCATATCCCCCCATATTCTTAACCTTTACCATCTCCTTCAGAACCTGTTCATCCTCGCCAGAGCCAGATAAAATCAAATGAAGTTTTGAGCCCAATAAAGGAGTCTCTTCTTTAATTTTTTCAATCGACTCAATAAGAAAACGCTGTCCTTTTCTATACTGCAAGAAGGCAAGTTCGAGAACTACTATTTTGTCATTAGATATTCCATAGATCGACAATAATTCCTCCCTACTAATCTTTATGGACTCTTCTTTCACAGCATTAGGCACAATAGATATTTTATTGACATCAAAGTGTCTGTTTACAAGCAAATTATGTTTGGCCAGCTTTGAGGCAACAATAAAGTAAGATACCTTTCGATTGATGAATCGATCCATGTAGGGTTCAAGGAAGCGCTGTTTTACAGCCTGATTATTCACATGCATCACGCATTTCCTATGTAGAAGTGAAGCTATAAATACCATGATACGGCAATTGACACTTGCAGGATAACCTCCATTATTGATATGAATTAAATCAGGCTTCATTCTGATTACATAGAACAAAAGAACTATAAAGTTGTAGATAATCTTTAATCCAGTCTTCTTAAATAGCCAAAATGGAAATTTAAATGTCATCTTTAATAGCTTGGGAAGCTGTGACATGTGTATTCGAATGTATAGCTCATTATAATATATAGGCGCCGAAGTAAATATGGAATCATATCGGTCACCATAATCTCTGACTAAACCGTCATGCATCGGTTTATTATATCCATAAAGAGCATTCACTATATAGTTTTCTCTAATAAGTTTACTCGTGAGTACAGTATACATCAGCCTCTCACTGCCACCATAAATCTCGTTATCCAGAAATACTACTAACCTTTCCATGACACTGCGAAATCAAAAAAAACTATTTATTACGCTTCATAACAGAAGCACTGACTGCAAAAACACGTTCTCTAAACAATCTATTTATCAATATATTCAGTCCCCACACAGCAGCAGAGATACCCATTACGCATACCATTACGAACAACAAATCAATTCTGGCAGTTCCAAATGGAATACAATGATAAGCGATTAATGAGAGTATTAGAGCCGGAATAGCACTATATATGACAGGTCGAAGAAAAAGTATATTCATATACTTCCAAAAGCCAATCTGAATATTTGACAGTGAAAACAATATACATACAAAAGCTGAAATAGCAAATGCCAGCAATTTACTGAATGCAAATGAATAGAGCCCATAAGTATCTATCAATAAACAAATAACACTCCAGTACACCACTGGTACAATCATACTTACAATTGATATTGCTTTTACTTGTTTCAATGCCGTTTGCAAGAATGATAATGGATAAGTAATATAAGCAAGTAAAAAACATCCAACCAATAGCTGAAACACTAAAACAGAAGAAGCGTAATCATCCCCCACCCATGCAAACACAAAAGGCTTAGCTAAGCACATAAGTGCTATTAAAGGAGGAATAACCAAAACTGAAGAAAACGAAATCAAAGTTCTGCAAAATGAAGCCAAACCCTGAAAGTCAGATTCGCCAACGAAATAATTGAATCTCACATTATAAGGAGAAAAGAAGATTGCAAAAGCAGATCGAATGAATGAGGCTATTGAGAAAGCAATTGCATAATATGCCACAGCCTGAACTCCTAAGAATTTACCGATAGCCAAAGAGTCTAACTCATAATATAAAATCCATGACACACAAGCTAAAATTCCACTGAAGGCCAAACTCTTCATCTTGCTGAAAACAACTTTATTATATCTGCAAACACGAAAAATAGATATGAATCCGTAAGAAAATTCTTTAGATTTCCAAAGCATATACACAGCCGCGCAACACAAGACGATTTGTGAAAATCCATAGTATCCTACTATATCATATCTACCATTGAAGAAGACAAGAGGAACAGACGCTATTCTTACCAATGCCCCCAATATTTGTACCTTTTGAACTTTATAGTCCAATAGTCTGACATTATATATTAGAAATACATATTTCTGGACAACATAAACCGGGATACTCAGTGATAAAATTAAAAGCAGCTTTTGGGCAATATAAAATTCCTCAGAACCAGGATTTATGCCTGACAGAATGATGCATGGATTATAAGAAAAGCAAAGAAAGAGCAAAAGCATTACAGATGCTATAACAGAATAAACAAAAGTAGCCTGGCCTACATACGACTTTTCTTCTTCGATTTTTCCACTTACAAAACACTCCGACGCAAATTTAGTACCAGCATTTATAAAGCCCAAATCAGCATATGACAAAAATATAGTCATACCTACACATAAACTATAAACGCCATAAACGCCCGGCATGGAGCTTAACGATGGAACAACTATAAAAAGAGAAACAAAACTAAGCACAAAAGAAATCGCCTGCCATATATATATCTTCAGATATTTCAGGGAATAGCTATTATCCATTGGGCAGTAGTTCTTTTATTTTAGACATATCAACAACCGGATTAATATATTTATCAATCAGTGCATGTGATGCCACAATGTTATGCTGCAAATGATCAACCAATTCACTTATTGATTTCGCAATAGGCATTTCTTCTTCACTACCATCAAAAGGGGGGACAACTTCATAACCTATAATTGTGTGTGGTTCAAAAGCAAAAAAGGGAATACCGCATAGGAAGGCGTCGAACATGACCGTAGAAGCAGGAGATACAATAGCAGTTTTATCTGACAGGCAATCCATCAAAGACTTGTCATCTAATGTATAAAAGTCAGAATCAATAAACTTTTATACCACTCTCCGTTTTCCGACGGATGAAAGTCTCAGCGTAGCTTTATTAACGCCTACTCGCTTGAGCGCTTCTTCTACCATATAAATATAATCAATCGAAAGACCTCTATTCTCAATCGGACGTTTTACGCTGTCACTTGGCGCACCGGAAATTGCGCGACTCAGAACCAACACATTATCAAAAGAAGCAGGATGAGTGTCTGGGAATTTTTGACCAGAATATTTTGCATTGCCCATTACAATCACTTTATTTGCATTAACTCCGGCATTAACACACAATTCTTTCATCCTATCACCCCCATACGCATAAATAGTCTGCTCTATTATTATCTATAGCATTGTAAGAACCGGCAGGCAGTCCATGCAGATATATCATTGATTTAACACCCACATTTTTGCAAGCAGATATCGCAATTCTATTTATTGCAGTCATATCATTTGCAAAAATCACAAGTTTTATATGATTGCATTGAAGAAAATTCTCAAAAAATGAACGGAAATTGTAAACTCTATCTATGAAATATTCGCTTAATAAAAAATTAAAGTCACCATAATCCAACCCATTTGCCACCGCAGCATATTCAGTGCTTAGTCTGAAACCCGGATCAGCATGCCAAGGAAGCATACACACCTTATAACCTTCTTCCTTTAGTTTGTCATTGATTCCCCAGTTTGCGTAAGCTTCTGATAAGATAGCTCCATCAAAATCAATATTGCTAACTTTCCGCTTGAATGAAGCCAAATAATTACGGATGCGATATTTCAACTGTCGTTTGTGTCCAAATGGCGTTTTAAAGTGATTACCAAAGTAATAAACACGTGTATCCAACTCGTATTGTATCCAATCGAGATATTCGGTTCGATTTGGATACACCTCGAATAATGTATCTATATATGTATGTGCCATATTATTGTTTGTTTAAATAACGTTCTATTCCTACTTTCAGCTCAATCTGCGCTTTCCATTGGATTAATTCTATATTCTTGGCTATAGGAGCTACTGCATACATTGTGTCTCTATCTCGATAGGCTCTAGCTCCCCAATTGATATTACAACGGCGTTTGGACACCGATTCAATAATCTTCGCAACCTCCCTGACAGTTGTACCCCGACCTGTGCCAAGATGAAAGTCTTCTCCGTTTTTCTCTAACATACAAAAAGAACAATGATTCTGAATCACATAGATGAGAAATCGGGAAATATCATCCACATGAATAAAATCAAGGATTTGTTCTCCTCCCGTCATCTCTATTGCCGCGGGTGCATCCAGCGATTCAATGATGTAATCCATCAAACGCTTCACTGTAGGATTGCCTCCATACACAGTATAGGGTACTGCTGTAATATATTTGAATGCATATAATCCGGCATAATAATTCAAGAAAGTTCGGAATGCAGTCTTTGTGGCCGAATAAAGGTATGCGCTATCAAACTGCTGCACCCCTAATCTATATTCAGCAAAAGAACCGGTGTTTACGAACAATTTTAGCGAAGGACAATTAGACAGTACAGACAGCAACTGAACTCCATAAGTAATATTTGAAGCAATTAAGGAATCTATTATCCGGATGTCATTGTCGGCAGTGCTCAATGCTGCCAAATGAATCACTATATTGGGATTAAAAGCCCTTACCATGTCCCAATTGTCCGCAGATGTATGCACAAAGTTAGTAAACCTATCCTGAGGAAACAATAACTCAGCCTTTTCTACAGAACGATTCAGTGTCAGAACTTCAACATCCGGACAAACAGAACAAAGCTGCGGTAATAGGTTCTGACCGATAAAGCCCGTAGCACCGGTGATAAGAATCTTCATAATAATTGAGAGGGATTAGAAATTATAAGGGATATCGCTGAGAGCTACGCGACTGGCTTCCTCAGGGTCGTGAGGTTCGGGAATAATATCCATAAGCATGGAAACGCCTTCGCCTACTCCATAGAATGCCATCCAAAGACCCGGAGCCACTGTCAAGCGTTGGTAGTTGAATTCTGGAGATAGAATGATTTCTTCAAAACTACCTTTCGTTGCACTACTTTCACGATCGTCATAAACAACGAACTTAACCGCACCTACAGGAACAATAAGATTCAGTGTCATACGATTGTGGCGCTTCCAGCCTTTAGCCTGCCCTTGCTCGATTTGAGAAAAGTATGCTTCACCAAAGCCACAATATCCTTCGTCAGTAGACTTCATGGCATGGGTAAATATCGCCTTTGGGCACCGTGATATGCTTTAAGGGGTGCAATGTTACGCCTTCCATACTATTCCGCCCAATTAAGTCCCTGCTTTTTTGCAGAATCTACGTATGCCTCAATCTGCTTTACAGTAAGAGCATACATATCTTCGTAACGGTCAATATAGAAAGCCTTGTACCAATCAGCAATAAACTTTACACACTCTTCATAATGGAGGGTAGAATGCCAATTGAGATAAACAAGAGCTTTATCACAGTTAAGTTTAAGTAGGGTTGCTTCTTTAAAAGGAACATTGCCTGTCAGCTTAGCAGCTTGATCTTTATCCAACCCCCACAATGTAGCCAAATCTTGTACCAATTCAAATACAGTCTTGGTTTGCTCTGCACGAGGACCAAAGTTAAAAGGCTCGCCGTTCTCTACCTTACCTTCATAAAGATACTGCCCCAGATTTAAATAGCCACTCAAGGGTTCCAATACATGCTGCCAAGGGCGGGTTGCCTTCGGACTCCGGATTTCCACAGTTTCTTGATTCGAGAAAGCTTTTACACAATCTACAATAATGCGGTCTTTGGCCCAATCGCCACCACCTATCACGTTGCCTGCACGGGCAACGCCCAATTTAATGTTAGGCATAGACTGAATAAATGAATTCCAATAGCATTTGATGGTGAGTTCGGCTGCTCCTTTAGAACCTGAATATACATCCTTACCACCTACTGCATCGGTCTCACGATAACCCCAAATCCATTCTACATTTTCGTAAACCTTGTCGCTGGTAAGAAGTACACAAGTACATTCCCAAGTAATATTGCGGATAGCTTCAAGCACGGAAGCAGTACCTACTACATTGGTTGTAATGGTATCGAAAGGCTCTTTATAAGAAGTAGAGACTATAGCTTGTGCGGCCAAATGGAAAAGAAAGTCTGGTTTTACCCGCTGCACATAATCGTTCATCTCCTCACGATTGCGAATATCACCAAAATGGTGATGAATTTTTTGTCCAATCCCAGTGTTTCAAACATTGAGGGATTGGTAGGAACGTCGTTAGAGTAGCCATAAACCTCAGCACCCACCATGAGCAACCATGCAGAGAGCCAACTACCTTTGAAACCAGTATTGCCGGTCACAAGGACTTTCTTACCTTTATATACGTTGTTAAATGCCATATTATTAATCGTTACTAATTATTTCCAGATTTTCCAAGGCGCATTTCCCGTGGACCAAAGTTTCTCTAAATGTTGTTTCTCGCGCAGAGTGTCCATACATTGCCAAAAGCCATGATGAACAAAAGCCTTTAATTCCGATTCGGCGGCTAATTGCTTCAGAGGTTCTTGCTCAAACACCGTGTTATCTCCCTCAATATATTCAAGCACTGAAGGTTCTAATACGAAAAAACCAATATTAATCAGATTGCCATCTAAATCAGACTTTTCTCTGAAAGCTCTGACTGTTCCGTCTTTTATATCTAATACACCTTTATTTTGACCGAAATTATATACCGAAACAGTGGCTAATTTACCATGACTCTTATGGAAATCCAGCAACTCCTTAAGGTTTACATCGCCCACTGCATCTCCGTAATTAAGCATGAAGGGCTCATTTCCCACATAGTCTTTTATCCTCTTGATTCTTCCACCGGTCATTGTGCCAAGCCCCGTATCAATAACCGTTACCTTCCATGGCTCAATATGCTTTTGATGCACAATCACTTCATTGCCATTGGTAAAATCAAAAGTAATATCCGATGTATGAAGGAAGTAGTCCGAAAACCATTCTTTAATTTTATGCTGCTTATATCCGGCACAGATTATAAACTCATTAACTCCATAGTATGAATATACTTTCATCAAATGCCACAAAATAGGCATCCCACCTATTTCTATCATAGGCTTAGGCTTGTAAGCAGATTCTTCAGATATTCGAGTACCGAATCCGCCAGCAAGAATAACGACTTTCATATTGATTTTATTATTTGTTTTATATCTAAGAAGACTTCTTTTAGTTAAAGCATTGATTACCTTATTTTCAAACCTACTTCTTCCTGATAACATTTAGGCTTTTACATATAAATACACCAATCCTTGCATTGATGGGTATAATCGTAAAGTAGATAAACCTATATTAAAGGGATAAATTCTTCAATAAATAAGGATTTTTGGTTATGTAGGTCCGAACAAAGGGATATCTAATCAACTACACGATAAGAGCCTAATAATTTATTCCCTTGCTACCCCTACAACCGGATAGTTTTGTAGTATATCACTCAGACATTTACCATCTTTAAAGTAGCAAGATAAAACAGGATACTTTTCAACAATCTGTATCACCATTTTCAAGTAAGTACGATCGGAACCATGAAAGCCGTCAATATACTCAGGATTGGGGCTATTCAGAATTCCACCATCACTATAATCGAAAAAAAAGGCTTGGGGATATGAAGCAAATATAGGAGAGATTTCATCATATAGTTTCTGCATATAGATATACTTATCTCCCATTCCCTCCATATGGTTCCATACTTTAGGCGAAAAGGGCGGTAAATAAGATAACACAAGAATACTGTTTTGTTGACAATAAGTAATCAGATTCGCAAGTGTCTTCAAAGATTGATTATTCACCACTTGACAATAATCCCAACGAGAGTCTGTCCCACTATCAATAATAGACAACAACTGATTAAAATCGGTATCGGAATTTTTGCATGGTTCCGCATAGATTGCACCATAATAGTAAGAGCCGTCAGGACGGTAACCATTCTGATTCATCTTAGCATTCATGCCTATACATAATGTATCCTTTATCAAGGTTTCAAAGCCAATTTTGCACGTAACAAAATCACTTACTACTTTAGATAAATTAGACAATATAATATTATTGAAATCATAGTTATATTCATAATTAGCAGTTCTTCCATCGCCCCAAACCTCCTTAAAAAAGAATTGATCCAAACAAAGTATAACTACCTTAGGTGTAAAAGTAAGACGTTCCAGAAAGGGTCGCACCTCATCTAATCGAAACACACAACCTCCTGCATTATAGAAAGAATATTCATCAGCAAACCACTCTTCCCGAAATTGCATTACACGCGAAGTACCCACTGCAAGGATATCGGGATGCAACTTATTAGACATCCTCAACTTAAAAAGCTTTATCATTGTCTTGATACCCCCAACCTACAAGTTTTTCAATACCTTGTTTACGAGCTTCCGCCATCTCTTCTACTACTCTATCAAGTGTTTTGAGTTCACCACCCTTATACAGCACCCACGATGAAAAGACACAAAATATCAACGCCGGAACAGCGACCCATAGCAACTTAAATATATATTGTTTCATCATTCTTTGTATAGTTTAAAATTGGAAATACATGAAGGTGGCTGTTACACCTTGGAAGAAAAGGATGGCAAGAATGATTGCTTGATAAATCAGGTAACGTACATATTTATTGCTTACATCCGTTACCAGGCAAAGCCCATACTCCCTCTTTCGATTCTTCCATTCAATAACTATCAGAGCCAATGAAGTAAGTACAGGAACAAGCAATGTCTTTTCCGAAATAATAAATTGACCAATTATTCCGTGATTAGGTACTGTAGCCATCTCTGTTATCATCCGCCACACATAATCACCCGCCACGGTTACACTGGGTGCTGCAAAGATTATCAAACCCAGAGTAACGAGCAGATAGGTGCCTAACATCTTTCCGAGATCTTGTAATCGGGGCAAGCCATATTTACCCACTATTTCCTTGCGTTTTTTCATAAAGGAACCATTCATTACCAAAGGAATGAAAAGCAAACCGTGATAGAGACCGAAAAGTGCAAAGGTATAGTTTGCACCATGCCACATTCCTACTGCCATTAAGTTTATGATAACCGCCAACAATATGCCTTTGAGCCCCCAATCTCGAAAACGTATATTTAAAGGCATAAAGACATAGTCAGTAAGCCATGAAGTGAGCGACATATGCCAACGACGCCAATATCTGCAACATTGTGGGCGAAAAAGGGGTAATTAAAGTTCTTCGCAACTTTGATACCCAAAAGTTTACCTACACCAATAGCCATATCAGAATAGCCTGAAAAATCTGTATACATTTGAAAGGTGTAGAGTAAAGCATTCGCAAACAACAAGTTTCCTGGTAAACTCTCATAATTACCCCATGCACCGGAAGTAATCATGGCCAAATTATCGGCTATCACCATCTTCTTAAACATCCCCCACAGAATTTGGCGGCTCCATCTACAACCATAGCATAGTCGAACGTACGACTATGAGAGAGTTGTCCTAAGAACTGTTTGGGACGGTCAATCGGACCGGACAAGATAGTAGGGAAAAAACCAATGTAAGTAGCAAAAGCTACAAGATTACGACAAGGCTCTATGTGTCGGCGATGAACTTCTATCACATAGCTGATAAGCTTAAAGGTAAAAAAGCTTATACCAAGCGGCATTATAATAGAAAAAGCATACCCATTGGTATGAAGGCCGACTGCATTAAAAAAGTTGCTAAATGATTCAACAAAGAAGTTGAGGTACTTAAAGTAAAGAAGAATGCTTATCCCTCCCAATACACTAAAAGTAGTCAAAAAAGAAGCTTTCTTTTCATCTTTTTCATTATAATATCCTATCGCAATACCCAGACCATAGAAGAATAAGGTAGTAAAAATGAGCAGTGGAAGCATGCGCCACTCAGTATACCCGTAAAAAAAAGTAACTGGCAACAAGCAGCCATAGATTTTGTCTTTTTCCATCCTTTCCCTTCAGCAGGTAATATACAATGAAAACTACTGCAAAAAAGAGAAGGAAGCTGATTGAATTAACGACCATTATTGTCCCTTGTTTTTGCTATGATTATTTAGTGGCAATACAAGCAATCATCTCTCCCAAATTGTTCCAAGAGAGTATTTCCTTTGAGGTGAATTTAATTTTAAAATGCTTCTCAATGGCTACAATAAGCTGGATATGGCTCAATGAGTCCCATTCCTCAATGTCATCGGCAGAAGTATCATTATTTAATACAATCTCTTCGTTATCCAAGACATCGCGGAAGATGTCCTGCACCTTCACTAAAATTTCAGTTTTCTCCATTGTTCTTTGTTTTTTAGATGATTTTTTAATATGGAAAGTAGAGGAGCTATTTCGCTCCAATTTGTTAATCTATTTCGAATTATTTGATTTTATATAGCACTCTCTTACTTGATAACTTTCTACCAACAGTTCGTACTGTGCAGTTTCGACACCCTCTATCTTGCAGAATCCCAAACGTGGATAATGCTCCTCTACCATCTGATTTTTAGCAGTAGGCAGATATTCACCCACAATACGGAAGATACCATGAGTACGAGCGTAATCCACAATCGTATTAAGTGTAAAGTTCTCCATGCCACGCTTCAGTACACGGCAACTCATAAACCAGGTGTTGATAAAGAGTGTTCCCATGTCCTGCTTCTCACCGATGACAACACAAATCAACCCATTATCGCCAAACTTGTCGGACAAGGTAAATGAGAAAGTAACATAGCGTTCATCCGCTTCAATGGCAGAAATTTCGGTATCTGTGTAGCGTACCGTACGAAGGTTGAACTGATTGCTGCGTTGCGACAGCTGCGCCACACGAGGAGTGTTGAATTTATTGAAACCACCTACCTCACTCACCATATTGAGTGACTTCAAAAAATCGGCCTCATTGGTAAAGCTCCTCTGTAGCGATACACGCTTGGCTTCTACCTGATATTGTCTAGTACGATCTTTGTCACCTTCATTATAGCTGGCTGTCTCAAATAAATTCTGTGTATAAAGAAATTCCAAATACTCACCCGGATCTTCGGGCAACTCGGGTACGGTGACATCTGGAACATGTTCGCGCACCATATTGCGCTCGAAGGGATTGTCATCAAGGAACACCATCGAGTCAAATCCTATGTTAAGAATATCCCGAATGGTGCGAATGTTATCTGCCTTGTTCTCCCAGTTAGCAACAAAAAACTGCAATGTCATCAAGTTTGAGGACCATCTCAGGGTTTTTCTCGAACGGTTCTTTGGCTTTACTCTCATCATTCTTGCTACATACTGCAATGATAATACCC
>ENA-OQDX01000038-OQDX01000038.1-human-gut-metagenome-genome-assembly--contig:-NODE-38-length-14785-cov-0.898758_pt1 | contig 14785 bp, 18 predicted proteins | sample MGYA00242788_ERZ504621 | MGnify/ENA primary metagenome ERZ504621 (study PRJEB26092, sample SAMD00036303) | human gut metagenome | host: Homo sapiens | study: EMG produced TPA metagenomics assembly of... | reverse complement strand
TTCAAGCAAGGCCAGATATCCGTAACGATGCGACGCTGGCGCTGCCAGCAGATTTCCACATTCTCCCCCACTCCACTCACTTACCGCAACGGGGTCTTTACGGAACATCCCCTCGCCAGAGCAGGGGACATCCGTCAATATGACGTCGAAGAAGTCCGTCAAGGAAGAAAAATCCGCCGGGTCATTATTAGTGACCACCACACCGGAATGCCCCCATTTCGTAAGATTCTCCGCCAATACCTGCGAGCGGTTGCGGATTACCTCATTGGCCACCAGCAAACTGCCTGCGGGCAACACGCTACGGGCATGCGTGGATTTCCCGCCGGGAGCCGCACAGAGGTCAAGCATCACCACCGGTCCTTCGCCCACATACCGCCTCAAAGCCTGCTCCACAAACATGGACGAAGCCTCCTGCACATAGTAGCAGCCTGCATGAAACAGCGGGTCGAAAGTGAATGTCAGCCGCTTGTCCAGATAGTATCCGGCAGCAGACCAGGGAACATGCTCCAAAGAGGAACGAAAAAGACTGAATGAAGATTCCGGTAATTTATCTTCATTCAGTCGGATACTGACCGGCTGCTCCCCTTCCAGGGCAGCAGCCAGCTTTTCATATTCTTCCACACCCAAGAGGGCGCGTGTATAATCGGTGAAAGATGAGGGTAACTCCATGCTTTGAACTGTTTTATGGCAGCAAAGATAGTGCAAAATACGTTTCACCAATCTACGGGGCTAAACAAAAAGCACGGTTCAATACTCTTTTTAAAAACTGAGTTTCACCCCTGCAAAATAGGAACGCGGTGCACCTGGTCCGTAGATATAACCGGAGTCACGGCTTGCCCCCTTGTCAAAATCTTTTTGATAAGAATTGAATATATTCTGTACACCGGCATTGAGCTGTAAACAGAACCCTTGAAAATCAAAGTCGTAAGCTATCTTTGTTCCAAGCTCAAAGAAGTCCGGACTCTTTACCAATACGTCTGCCTCACCGTTCACCTCCGAAAGCAGATGGGGGAACGTACATCCGCCCGGTATAATTGCCATTCAAAGCTATTGAGAAGGCTTTAACCGGCATATAGGTAGCTGTAAAGTAGCCGTAAACGTCGGGAGTACGCAGTATCTTGTCGCTGTAACGTTCTTTCTCCGACAAGTGCTCCTCATCCGCACTCCATTCTTCGGGAGAGTCATAGATACTTCGTTGAAGCGTCAGCCCTGCCTGCAACTGAACCTTATCCTTATAGGCAACCTTTCCTTCCAATGTGCCGCCATACACTTTAGCTCCCGAACCATTGATGCGGGTCCGTATCAGATAAGCACTACCGTCCGGGTCTTTCACCGGAGGCGTCAAGACAAACGGGTCGGAAAGTTTCGTGTAGAAGCCTTCCACCAGTAAGTTTGCCTGGAAATCTCCGAAATAGTGGTACCAATCTACCGAAGCATTGAAGCTGCGCGAACGCTCTTCCTTCAATCCTTTGGCGCGGACAATGGAAACCAACTCTCCACCCACATTACTGATATGCAGATCTTCATCAAACGCTTGTGGAGCACGGAATCCCTCAGCATAACTGAAACGGATATTCACATTCTGAGTAGGATTATAACGGATATTGGCACGGGGACTGAAAACAGCCTTGTCCATGATGCTGTTTTTATCCACGCGCCCGCCAATCAGGAAACTCCACTGTTCGTTCTTCCACTCATTCTGGGCATAGGCGCTTGCTATATTCACCATTTGGTTCAACGGGACGGGGGTATATTTCTCAATCAGTTGTTGCAAGCGGTCACCCGTTGCCGTAGGATCTTCGGCCAAAGCAGCATCACGATACTTCTGTACGTCCGTTGCCTTGTCATGCAGATTGTCGTGATTGAACTCAATGCCTCCGGTCAAATCGGCAGGCATGAACAAGCACTTGTCAAAATGATAAATATACTGGGCACCCAGCACACCGGTAAAGTCCGTAGTCATCCCATAAGCGCTGTAATAACTATCGCGCACGATATGCTGAGCCGAAGCATAGGTGCTGAACGTATGTTTCTGGTCCTTAGAGAAAGCTGTGAACTTGAGCCCACCCGTATTGATAGAGTGCTTCAGCTGCTCCACAAGTCCGGGTGCTCCGGTACCATTCAAGTCGGCATCCTCGGCTATATGGGGCGGCAAGCTGAAACCACTTCCACCACGGCGGAATTCCTCCATATGATGGTATTCAAGGCTTAGCTTGGAATAGGCACTTGTCCGGTAGTAAGCATTCAGACCGATAGTCTGGTTCTTCAGTTTCGGCAATTCGGAGAAACCGTCTCCATTGGAATCCCAGGCCGAACGGTGCCTATTTTGTCCATACACATAAGCCCCCATCTTATTGTCCGAAGAGACAAGGGAGAGGTTCAAGGCCGTATTGTTATCGAACGAACCGGAACTGTCGAAATTGGAAATGGTATGCGAGAAAGAACCTGAATTACAGACCGGTTCCTTCGTAATGATGTTCACTGTTCCGGCAATGGCCGAAGAGCCGAACAAGGCGGAACCGCCTCCACGCACCACTTCCACACGCTCTATCATATTGGCCGGAATCTGCTCCAGCCCATACACACCTGCCAAAGAGGAGAAAATGGGACGCGAATCTATCAATATCTGGGTATATTTTCCACCCAGGCCGTTGATGCGTACTTGTGAGTAGCCGCAATTCTGGCAATCGGTCTCTACCCGCACACCGGGCTGAAAGACCAGTCCTTGCGACAAAGTATGCGAGTTTGTCTGTTCAAACAGTTTAGGAGTGACCACTTTGACCAAGGTAGGTGCCAAGCGCCGGGCAGTCTCGCTACGATTGGCAGTAACTACCACTCCATCCAGTGCCACCATATCTTCTTCCAATTCAAAGTTCTCCTCCAAGGTCTTGCCACGTTTCAGAACGACTTTGCGCTCCTGCGACTTATACCCTACAGCACTGACGGACAAGGTAAACTCACCTTCGGGCAGATTCTTTAGAAAATAGTGACCGGTGGCATCGGTCATGGTCCCGATGGTGGTGCCTTTCAGCGAAACTGTCATATAAGGCAAATGTTCCCTTGTACTTTTTTCTTATTACATGACCGACAATATTGGCATCGGTACTCTTCAAATCTTCGGCATAAACAGTTGATGAGAGTAACAGACATACTGCTCCCACCACAAAAAATATATATTTTTTCATGTACTTCTAAAATAATATGTTAATCAATGAAGTTGACGCAATCCCACAACGGAATCGCCATAATCTATCGGATTCAAAGAAAGGAAGGGGGGGCGCGCAAACAGATGCCGCCACGAGGCTTTACACACTTAATGCATTCCGTGGCAGGCATGCTCAGTACACGCAACAAAACAAGGAAAACCGTCGCGGCAACCGGAAGCGGCGGAAAGGAAGAGGAAACGAAAGAGGCAAGATAGAAAATGGTTTCCAACTGCACCTCTGTATGCCCATGCTGCCCCTTGAATGGATGGGAATGCACAATGATAACGCCATTCACCACATGCGAGTGGGTAAACAGCGTAATTCCTCCCAGATAGGCAATGAACAGCAGAGGGAGGATATACTTCATTATATTCTTCAACTTCGTCAAGACTTCCCAATAAAACAGATGTGCGAAGATAGCAGTATTTACAATAAGAGACAACCCGGTTTATATATTTACCTCTATTTACAGTCACAAATACCTACTTCTTGTTATTCCAGGAAAAAGACAATAGAGCATTTCCATTAAAAATATCGTCTTATTTCCGGTTTTCTAAAAAAAATATCTTCTCTTTGCAACTTTATAAAGGTGACGATACGTCTAACCAACAAAGAAACAAATTAAAAGACCATAGATTATGAAACGTATCATTTTTGGATTAATGCTTGCCATGATGTTCTGCACACTGGTGCAAGGCGCAAACAGAACCGTAACAGAGAACGACGGTCAAGGGAACAAGAAAAGAGTCATCGAATTGAGGGACACTGTCATCAATGGAGAAACCGTAACAGACACACTCAGTGTCATGACTTATGAAAACAGTGCCGGCAGTAGCAATGCTCCGGAAAAATGGAGAACCCACCACAGCAGCGGTATGGACTGGAATGGGTTCGACCTCGGGAGCAAGACCTCGGAAACCGTGATTGCCGTAACAGCCATCGTCTTTGTATTCGGACTGCCGCTACTCATCATATTCGTAGTATTCTTCTTCCGCTATAAAAACCGGAAAGCCAAGTACCGCCTGGCGGAACAAGCCCTGGCCAGCGGACAGCAACTGCCTGAAAACTTCTTCAAAGAAGCCGCAGCAACGGATATCCGCAGCAAAGGCATCAACAACATATTCGTCGGCATCGGCCTGTTCATCTTCCTTTGGGCCATTACCGGAGAATTCGGTCTCGGATGTATCGGCTTGCTCGTCATGTTCACCGGCTTCGGACAATTGGTGATTTTCTACAGCCAACAGAAGAAGAACGAAGAAAAATGAGTCAGATGGGTGACATATCGTTAGTCGCACAGGTCGTGGTGTTTCACAACACCAGGGCCTTCGACCAGTTGGTAAGAAGTACCAGTCGCCCGTGCGGCGGTTCTTCCTGCACCAGACCTGCGGCGACAGCGAGTTGAGTGACGACCTGGCACAAGATACGTTTATCAAGGCCTATACAAACATCGCTTCGTTCAAGAATCTGTCCAGCTTCTCAACCTGGCTCTACCGTATTGCCTATAACGTTTTTTTATGATTATATTCGCAGCCGGAAAGAAACGGACGATTTGGATACGTACCGAGTGGACGCTCAATGCAGCACACTGCAGCAGGACGTGGGACAGCACATGGACATTTACCGTGCCCTGGCCACACTGAAGGAAATGGAACGCACCTGCATCACGCTCTTCTACATGGAAGACCAAAGCATCGAAAAGATTGCAGGTATCACCGGATGTCCGGCGGGAACGGTAAAAAGCCACCTCTCGCGGGCGAAAGACAAAATGGCTTCCTACTAAACAAAAATGGTTATGATGGAAAATGATGATAAACTCCTGACTTCATTCTTTGCCGAACACCGGCAGGAAATAGCCGATAACGGGTTCAGCCGCCGCGTACTGCGACATCTGCCCGACCGTAGCCGCCACTTGGCGCAGATATGGACAGCATTCTGCTTTACTCTGGCCCTCGTACTGTTCGTCTCCCTCGACGGAGTGCAGCTGATACTGGACACCTTGCGCGAAACCTTCGACACTGCCATCCGGAGCGGAGCTCAGAGCTTGACCCCAAGTCGTTAATCATTGCCGGAGTGGTATTGCTCTATTTCGGTTACCGCAAGATTTCATCTATGGCATAGTTGTTTTTCAATGATAAATCGTATCTTTGTCCCCTCATAAAACTAACTAAGAGGAGAAAGTTTTGAGAAAGATTCTATTCATCATATTATTCGTTTTTTCTATTGGGAATGCCGGGGCGCAAGCAACAAGCGATTCCATTGTCATGAATTATTTGAAGGAAATGGGCGCCCCCGTCACTTATAACAATGAAGTGAAATTGCTGATGACCGGCCATGACAAGTTCGTCGATCTCTTCGAGAATATCCGCCATGCCCGGCATCATATCCATTTGGAATACTTCAACTTCCGCAACGACTCCATAGCCAATGCCTTGTTCAGCCTTCTGGCAGAGAAAGTCAAGGAGGGGGTTAAAGTCCGTGCCATGTTCGATGCCTTCGGCAACTGGTCCAACAACCAACCATTGAAGGAACGCCATCTGAAATCCATCCGCGCCCAAGGCATCGAAATCGTCAAGTTCGATCCTATCACTTTTCCCTGGGTGAATCATGCCATACACCGCGACCATCGGAAAATAGTAGTGATTGACGGCAAGATAGGTTATACCGGCGGCATGAACATTGCCGACTACTACATCAACGGATTGCCTAAAATCGGTAAATGGCACGATATGCACATACATCTTGAAGGAGATGCCGTGCGCTATCTGCAGGGCATCTTCCTGACCATGTGGAACCGGGAAACGGGACAACACGTAGGTGGACCTGCCTACTTCCCGGATACTCAGCAACTGCCCGACAGTATTGCCGAAGAAATAGCCATCGTGGACCGCACGCCACGCGAAACACCACGCTCCATCAGCCATGCCTATGCAGCTTCCATACAAGCCGCACAGAAGAGCATCCGAATCGTGAATCCTTATTTCGTTCCGACCAAATCAATCCGCAAGGCAATCAAGAACGCACTGAAAAAAGGTACTGAAGTGGAAATCATGATACCTGCCGTGTCGGACATAGCCTTTACTCCGGATGCCTCATTCTACATAGCACACAAGCTGATGAAGAAAGGAGCCAAGATATATCTCTTCAACGGCGGCTTCCACCATTCCAAGATAATGATGGTAGACAGCACTTTCTGCACGGTGGGTACTGCCAATCTCAACAGCCGCAGCCTGCGCTATGACTACGAGACAAACGCTTTCATCTTCGACCCCAAGACCACCAATGAGCTGAATGCCATGTTCGAACGAGACATGCAAAACAGTACGCTGCTCACTCCTGAAGTCTGGAAAAAGCGTTCCGGATGGAAGAAATTCGTAGGCTGGGTGGGAAACTTGATGACCCCCTTCCTCTAAGTTTTTTAATTTTTTAATTATTAATCTTTAATTAATTCCCCTACCTTTGCGTTCGGATAAAAACAGAGCATTACATCATGAAACAATATTTAGACCTGCTGAACCGCGTACTGACCGAAGGCGTAGAGAAAAGCGACCGTACGGGTACCGGCACCATCAGCGTATTCGGCCACCAAATGCGTTTCAACATGGATGAAGGCTTCCCCTGCCTTACTACCAAGAAGCTGCATCTTAAATCAATCATATACGAACTGCTATGGTTCCTCCAGGGAGACACCAATGTGAAATATCTCCAGGACAACGGTGTACGTATCTGGAACGAATGGGCAGACGAAAACGGCGACCTAGGACATATCTACGGATATCAATGGCGCTCCTGGCCGAACTATAAAGGCGGATCCATCGACCAGATCAGCGAAGCTGTAGAAACCATCAAGCACAATCCCGACTCACGCCGGATTATAGTCAGCGCATGGAATGTAGGCGATTTGGACAACATGAACCTCCCTCCCTGCCACGCTTTCTTCCAGTTCTATGTCGCCAACGGACGGCTGAGCCTGCAACTGTACCAGCGTAGTGCGGACATTTTTTTTAGGAGTGCCCTTCAACATCGCTTCCTATGCCCTGCTCCTGCAGATGATGGCGCAAGTCACCGGACTGAAAGCCGGGGATTTCATCCATACCTTAGGAGACGCTCACATCTATCTGAACCATTTGGAGCAGGTAAAACTCCAACTATCTCGTGAACCGCGGGATTTGCCGCAGATGAGAATCAATCCGGATGTGAAAAACATCTTCGACTTCAAGTTCGAGGATTTTGAGTTGGTCAACTATAACCCGCATCCGCATATTGCAGGAAAAGTGTCAGTATAAATCCTACAATAAAAAGATAGAAAGAGAAAAGAATTTTACACACATATGATTAGTATTATTGCTGCAGTAGACAGAAAGAGAGGTATCGGCTATCAGACCGGTTGTTATTCTGGCTTCCCAATGATTTGAAGCGTTTCAAAGCCCTCACCACGGGAAATACCATCATCATGGGCCGAAAGACTTTTGAATCTCTCCCCAAAGGTGCGCTTCCCAACCGCCGCAACGTTGTTCTGTCCACTCAAAAAGATTTGATCTGTCCCGGTACAGAAGTTTTTCCCTCACTGGAAGAAGCACTAAGCAGTTGCCAGCCCGACGAACACGTCTACATCATCGGCGGTGCAAGCGTTTATCGCCAGGCACTCCCCTTTGCAGATACCCTCTGCCTGACCGAAGTGGATGCAGAAGCCCCTCAGGTGGATGCCTACTTTCCCCGAAGTCGCTCCGACTGTATGGCAAGAAAAAAGCAGGGAGTCCCATCCCGCAGATGAGAAGCATCCCTGCCCTTATGCATTCGTCGATTATATCCGCCGGTAGAATTAATCTTCCTCTTCTTCTACCGTTATAGGCATCTGCCGCTTGATGGCTTCATGGAAAGATATCAAGGTTTCCGTACGCGCCAGTCCCAGCGGTTGCAACTTATCATGTATGATGCTCAGCAAATGATGGTTGTTGCGGGCATAAAGCTTTATGAACATATCATACTTGCCCGTTGTAAAATGGCATTCCACAATCTCGGGAATAGCTTCCAATGCTCTCGTTACAGCATCGAAGGAAGCAGGATCCTTTAGGTAGATACCGATATAGGCGCATGTTTCATATCCTATCTTCTCCGGATCAATCACATATTCAGAACCTTTCAATATACCTAAGTTTGTCAGCTTTTGAATGCGCTGATGAATGGCTGCTCCCGATACATTACAAGCTCTAGCCACTTCAAGGAAAGGAATGCGTGCATTATCGGCTATAAGTTTTAAAATCTGTTCGTCTAAAGTATCCAACTGATGATGTCCCATTTCAAATTCTAATGATTAATAAATTACTATATCTCCCGCATATCTATACGGCAACATGCAAAGTTAGCTATTTTTTCGCCAATAAAAATACGGTTTATAACTTTTCTTACAAAAAAAAGAATAATACCGCATATCAGGCATTTCAAAGTGCATATGCAAAATTCCATCTCGCACGACCGGAAAATTGCAGATGAGCTTTAAAGATATTATCTTTGTCGTAGCAATAATAATGAACTGTTATGAAAAAGTATTCCTTATTCCTATTATGCCTGATGGCGGCAATATCCTTGCATGCCCAACGCTTTGCCGATTATTTTGCAGATAAGACCCTGCGTGTCGACTATATCTTTACCGGAAATGCAGCCAGACAAGAAATATGCCTGGACGGATTGTCTTGTCTACCCTCTTGGGCAGGAAGGAAGCATCATTTGTCTGAGTTGCCCTTGCAAGGAAACGGACAAATCATTATGCGGGATGCAGCCAATGGCAGCGTAATCTACAAAACATCCTTTTCTTCGCTCTTCCAGGAGTGGCTGGAAACGGATGAAGCCAAAGCAGTGACCAAAGGATTCGAAAACACCTTTCTCCTTCCCTATCCCTTCGTCCTGCAGAAATAGAAATAACACTTCTCGACCCGCGTAGAAATGTACGGGCAAGCATGAAACATACGGTCAGTCCCGACGACATCCTGATACATCAGAAAGGTACTGCCCACATCACACCACATAAATATCTGCTGCAAAGCGGCAATACGGCCAAATGCATCGACGTAGCCATCCTTGCAGAAGGATATACTCCCGAAGAGATGCCGGTATTCTACGAAGACGCAGCCATTGCCTGCGAAAGTCTGTTTGCCCACGAACCCTTCCGGTCCATGAAAAAGCACTTCAACATTGTAGCAGTGGCCAGCCCCTCCGAAGACAGCGGAGTAAGCGTACCACGCCTCGGAGAATGGAAACGGACAGCATTCAGCTCTCATTTCAGCACATTCTATTCAGACCGGTATCTGACAACCTCCCGTGTCAAATCCATACACGATGCGCTGGCGGGAATACCGTATGAACACATCATCATCCTTGCCAATACGGAAGAATACGGAGGCGGTGGAATCTATAATTCCTATACCCTTACTACCGCCCACCATCCCATGTTCCGCCCCGTTGTGGTACATGAGTTCGGGCATAGCTTTGGCGGACTGGCCGATGAATACTTCTACGACAATGACGTGATGACAGATACCTATCCACTAGATGTGGAACCCTGGGAACAGAACATCAGCACAAGAATCGATTTCACTTCCAAATGGAAAGATATGCTTGCTCAAGGAACTCCCGTTCCTACTCCCTCTTCTGAAAGTGGAACATATCCCGTAGGCGTATATGAAGGAGCTGGCTATTCTGCCAAAGGCATCTACCGTCCGGCAGACAATTGCCGCATGCGCACCAATGAATACCCTACTTTCTGCCCGGTCTGCCAACGGGCCATCTGCCGCGTCATTGAATTTTATACTGAATAAAAACAAACTAAACTAAAAGAACTTATGATCAGACTTCAACGTATTACAACAGCTGACACAGACTTGTACAGCTACATGGAGAAATTAATGACTCAATCGTTCCCTTCAGAGGAGTACCGGGAACTGGAGGAATTGCGCAAGTATACAGATACCAAAACGCACTTCTATAACAATATCATCTTCCATAACAACACCCCGGTAGGTCTCATCACTTACTGGGATTTCGGACATTTTTACTATATAGAGCATTTTGCCATTGACCCCGCACAGCGTAACGGCGGATATGGAAAGAGCGTACTGAACCATTTATGCCAACTCTTAAAACATCCCATCGTCTTGGAAGTGGAAATACCCGAAGAAGAAATGGCTAAACGCCGCATTAACTTCTATCAACGGCAAGGATTCTCCTTATGGGAAAAGCCCTACCAACAACCACCCTATAAAACAGGCGACAACTACCTGCCTATGCTCATCATGGCCTATGGAGATATAGAATGTGGAAAGGATTTTGACTCTGTAAAGGAACACATCTACCGCGAAGTATATAATGTGAAATCTTAAAAAAACAATATACTTAAAACAATAAAGGTCTTCAACAAACATGAAACGACCTTTATTATATCATTAAACTAACTTTTACTGACGCGGTTGCGCAGAATAGTTAATCTTCAAAGCATAAGCCTTACGAAGCGCTTCTTTGATATCTGTTACGATACCCATTTTCGTATCTTGGTCAACTTTCAAAGACACTGTCATCTGCGGCTGATCTTCTTCCTTCATACTGGCACGTTCACCAATAATGTAATCTTGAATTTCAGCAACTTCAGCATAGCTGTCGTTCAACTGGATACGGCTCTCATTACCTAACTTCTTACGAAATTCGGCAGTAGGTTTTCCTACATAGATAAACGTAACCAAAGACTTCTTTTCAAGTTTCTCCAATTCTGTAGCTTGCGGAACCTTAAACTCAACCTTCAATGTTACCTCACGCATCGTTGTTACAATCATGAAGAAGAACAACAAGGTGAAGATAAGGTCAGGCAGAGAAGAAGTGTTCAACGCCGGCATTCCACGTTTACCAGTCTTATTAAATTTTCCCATTACTTCTTTTCTCCGTACTTTTTAGGTTCTGCCTCAGAAATCTTCTGAGAATAAATTTCACGAAATTGCATCTTGTTGTTCTTGATCCAACTCCATATAATTCTCTGCCACTTTTCCTGAGCCAATTCATCACGCAACTCGTTATAAGCTGCTACCAACTCATTCTGTACAGACATATATGCTTTGTATGAAGAACCACGGTCACAACGCAAAGAAATCACATGGCCTTCCGTCACTTGTACTGTACCGAAGAAAGGAACATTCTTAGAAATCTTTTCCGGTTTTGTATCTTCGTTATACGGATTGGCAATAAATTCTTTTGCTTTTGCACGCAATTGGTCAACAGTAATATAATCATTCCCGCACATTAACTGGTCCTGCATGTTCAAGAAGACTTGCAATACGTTGCGTTCCTTCTTCTTTGCATCGTCCAACTTCTGGTCCTTTTCCGGTGGAGGCGGCAAACGTCTTGCCAAACCACGGTCGGTATCCATAGATGTTGTAATCAAGAAGAAAATCAGCAACAAGAAAGCGATGTCCGCAGTAGAACTTGAGTTAATTTCAGGAACTTCTCTTTTCTTTTTAGCCATTGTAATTATATCTTTAAATTGAGTTACCTCAATTGATTATGATAATTTTTTCTTAATGCTACTAAAAATGATTGCCAAGACTGTACCAGCAAACAAGATATAGATAGAATAAAGGAACATGTCAGTAAGCTTCAACCAGAAAGGTACGTTCTCAGTTCCGCTATAACCCGGAATAACAAGTGGTTCTTCACTACCCATAGTCCAAGAAATAACAACAACTGCAACCAATATAACCAAACCAATCAAAGATTTCAACGCTGCTCCCGGATTGTCTTTCAGTGCAGCTCCAAATTGGAACAAAACACCAACCACGGTAGCAATAATAGCTACAAAGAACAGAATGTACATCAAATAAATCAATGCGTCTGTATGAGCCGGTTGCCACATTTCTGCGTCAACGCTTGCCAACACTGCATCGCCCTGAGCATCTCCACCGAAGAAGAACATGCCCAACACTACCAAGATGATAGCGAACATGACATACAGTGCATAGTATGATACTTTATATGATAACTTAGCCATCTTAATTATTTTTTGTATTTCAAGTCATATTTGATAACCATATCCAACAGAGAGATAGAAGAATCTTCCATTTCGCTGGTCAAAGCTTCAATCTTAGCCAGGATGTAGTTATAGAATACCTGCAGAATCAAGGCAACGATCAAACCGAGATAGTTGTAATCAAGGCAACCTTCATACCACCTGCTACAACCGTCGGAGAGATATCACCTACCTGCTGGATCTTATCAAATGCCTGCACCATACCGATTACAGTACCCAAGAATCCCAAAGACGGAGCCATAGCGATGAACAGTGTAATCCAAGAGCAACCTTTTTCCAGGTAACCAGCTTGTACACCACCGTAAGAAACTACTGACTTTTCTACTACGTCGATACCTTGGTCAATTCTCATCAGACCTTGATAGTAGATAGAAGCGATAGGACCTCTAGTGTTACGTGCGATGTCTTTAGCAGCTTCAACGTCACCTTTTTCCAAAGCAGCTTCAATAGCAGCCAAGAACTTCTTTGTGTTGATTTCAGCCAAGCTCAAATAAATGATACGTTCAATACAGAATGCAAGACCGATAACCAATGCGATAGCTACCAAACTCATGAAAGATGCAGTACCTTCAATAAACTTAGTTTTGAGTTCTTTGTGGATACCACCTTCTGTAGCTTCCATAGCGGCAGGAGCAGCAGCGTCAGCAGCAGGTGCTACAGCTGCTTGTTCAGTTTGTTCAGCTGCAGGAGCATCTTGAGCCTGAGCAAGTTGAGTTGAGCCAAATGTTAAGACTCCCATCACAGCAACAATTGCAAATAACTTTTTCATTGTGTGTCTAATTTTTAAGATTAATTAATTTAATTTATTTATTATAATTTGTTGTTTTATCTCCATTTTATCACACTGCGGAGAGACGGGGATTCGAACCCCGGATACCCTTTAGGGGTTATACACGCTTTCCAGGCGTGCCTCTTCAACCACTCGAGCATCTCTCCAATAGACGCCTTTTCTGAAATCGGGTGCAAATTACAAAAAAAAATGCGAACCACCAGCGTTTTCAGCTACAAATGTATTCTTTTTTTTGTTGTTCTGCCTCATTCTCCCCGTTTTATATTAAATAAAATCTCAAAATTAATAAACTTTAAAATCTTAAAGAGCTTATTTGAGCATTCCGAACACTTTTAAAGCGTTATCAGAAGTAACCTGGGCCACCTTTTCAGGAGAGTTCCCATAGATTCCGGCCACCTTTACCAAAGTATCCTTAACATATGCGCTTTCGTTCCTCTTGCCTCGATTGGGAACCGGAGTCAGATAAGGGGAATCGGTTTCTAGCACGATGCGTTCCAAAGGAATATTCTTCAAGACTTCGGGCAAAGTTGATTTCTTGAAAGTCACCACACCATTTATTCCTATCATGAAATCCGCAAATTCCATAATCCTGCAGGCTTCTTCCGAGGTTCCCGTAAAACTATGGAAAATTCCTTTCAAAGGAGTCTGCTGATAGAGTTTCAACACATTATATATATGGTCGAACGCTTCCCTACAATGCAGCACTACCGGCAAACCGTATTCCAAAGCCCACTCAATCTGCTTGTCCAACACCCTTTGCTGCTCTCTAAGAAAAGTCTTATCCCAATACAAGTCCATACCAATCTCGCCAACCGCAACAAATTCATTCGGTGAAGCCAGCTCCCGGGCCACTATTTCCAACTCCTTTTCATAATCCGCACCCACAGAGGTAGGGTGCAATCCAATCATCGGATAGCAATACCCTTTATATTCACGGCACACCCGAAGCATAGGTCCTATGGTGGTACTATCGATATTGGGCATAAAAATATGCGTGACTCCTGCCTCACGGGCACGAGCCATCACTTGAGGCAAATCCTCTGCAAACTCTTCTAAAAAAAAGATGGGAATGTGAATCAATCAATCTCATTCTTCAACTTACTCTTTGCGTTTCTCACCGGTACGGTAATAATAGATTATTCCATAATCACGGCATAAATCCAAACGTTTCTCATTGGGAGTGACCTCCTCGAATTTCTTTTCAACCTGGTTCCATATATCCAAAATCAAACCATCTGCCTCTGCACGCATCGAAGCCAAGGTGTTCAAACTGCGGGCTGTCAAAGATTGAAGATTCTTTTGCTTCTCATAACTATCCATGAAAATATCATAATGCACCCTCACTTTTGCAATCGTAGGGTTATAAATGGGAATTCCTCCCTGGGATATACGTTTGTTTTCCCCATCCACGATTTTACGCCCCCACTCTGCCAAGGCAGGCTCTGTCGATAAATCAGGCACATTATTGTTGCTTGTGTCCAAACCGTAATATTCCTTATGAGCAATACGCACTTCAGAACGGATGACAGCTAAATTCAACACCTGGATAAAATGAGAAATATACAGACGGGCAGTCTTTACATTAGCCTGATGCTTACGTCCCGCCCGAGCCTGCCGCTCAAAACAGTCGGCATAATAAGCTTGCGCAGCTCAAACTTTGTAAGAAAATTCCGCGCATCAGTCAACGCCTTCAAAGATACGGCCAAATCATACAGCATTACTATA
>ENA-OQDX01000036-OQDX01000036.1-human-gut-metagenome-genome-assembly--contig:-NODE-36-length-14909-cov-0.883236_pt1 | contig 14909 bp, 15 predicted proteins | sample MGYA00242788_ERZ504621 | MGnify/ENA primary metagenome ERZ504621 (study PRJEB26092, sample SAMD00036303) | human gut metagenome | host: Homo sapiens | study: EMG produced TPA metagenomics assembly of... | reverse complement strand
CAGTTTCAAGGGCTTCTCACAATTGAACTCCCCTACACCGGTAAACTCCACCTTCTTCAAATCAGGAGCCGAAATCCAAATGGTCACGCCATCTTTCTGATTTCTCATGCTCTTGTTTTTCCTATCCTTGAAGCCTATCAGCAGACAGCCGTCCTTCACTGTGGTTTCTGTATTCTTCACGTGCTTCTCCTTACCTTCAATCTTGAAAGAATAAGTGTCACTCTGTGTAAAATAAATTGTTCCCACAGACGTTATCTCAATGGACGAAAAGGCATCCACTTTGCGCACTTCACTCACCTTGGTATCTTGTGCATAAACACTCAGCATACCTACAAATGTCAATATCAATGCAATGATAATACCTACTATATTAGTTTTCATTTTTCTTCTTTTTTATTGTTAATCCTCTATTGTTTTTCATACTACTCTTCATGCAACGCCTCTGCCGGCTCAATCTTCATAGCCTGCCGTGCCGGAAACCATATTCCAATCACTACCATCAGAGCTATCAGTAACCAAGCCCCTAGAGAACCTGCAAGGAAGCGTATCACACTCCACTCTATCGGCCAAGTGGATATGAGAGAGGTACGTCCTATAGTAAATTCCGCCATCCCCACATTGTAGCATACAACCATGGCAGGCAATGTCACTAACGCCAATAACAGTAACCCCTCACCTATCAGTAAACGAAACGCACCGCCACGCGTACTGCCCATCGCCATCCGTAGAGCTATCTCCGAACGGCGGCGGCGAGTACGGAACCAGAAGGTGCCTATTAACCCCAAAAATACATTCACCAGCAGGAAGAGCACCACCACAGCCTGACTGTTCACCTTATCCGTATCGCCATTCATCACCTCGAACTGCAACTGTTGTTCAGTATAGGGAGCGGCATCTGCCACAAACGCATTGTCCGTGTCCAGTTTAGGCGCTATTTCGCGCAGAAACTTCTCCCGATAATCCGGTCCGTCGGCAGCAGGCTTCACGCGGAAAACAATCTGCGACCAATTGTCGGCAAACTCTGCCTTAATCATATTCTCTCCCAAATGATAAAAGAACCAAGGTTCCTCAACTCCATAACGATAGGAACGGAAAGCACCGGTCTTCCCCATCTGCTTGATGATTGTAACAGAATCACCATTACCTAACGGCGTAGTCTGCGAAAACTCCGGCATTTTCTTACGAAAACGTTCAAAAGCGGCATTACTCAGTGTCACATTGTTCCATCCTGCGGGAGTGTCCCGGAACGGGTGACGCGGGTCCTCACTTATCCGGAAAACATCCATATATCCTCCAGTCGTATAAATACAGCGTCCTTGCACCCAGGAAGTATCTTGCACAACCAACGCATTGTAACTATTACTGCCACTCATCGGAAGGCTCCAATAACAAAGGGCAGCTGCCTCTACGGAAGGCTCTTGTTCCAATTTTGCCAATATACCCAGATATTTATCGGCATCAGTCAGACTCGTATCCCGACTTTCTCCACCTACAACGGTGGATAATTTATAGACATGTTCAATATTATAACCCAGCGGACGGTAGAAAGTATATTTCATGCATCCCAGTGAGTCACAGAGGAACCACATCACGATGAATACCAAGAACAATTCAGCCAATACCCAGCCGTTACTGCTGAAGCGTGCCTTTATCATACGTAAGTTATGTATCGTAAATTTCATATCAAGTACCTCCTTCTATTTATCATTCAAAGAATCTACAATAGTGCGCCGTGCCGCTATCCATGCAGGCAGTGCCGCACTCAACAGATTGATGACCACACAGAAAACAAATGCCAGCAGGAATACCCACGGACTAAACAGCGCCTCCATGTTCAAGCTGAACTCGCCCGACGTACCCACATTCTGATTATTGGTGAACAGCCACATACGCATGGCATATACTGCCAAATAACTGAAAAGCAGTCCCACTACTCCACCCAGTAATGTCAACATCAGATTTTCGTTCAGTATCTGCCGCACAAGCACACTTTTCGTTCCTCCAAAAGCCTTACGTACACCTAATTCGGTAATACGTTGCTGCATGCGGCTGTTACTCAAGCCACACAGATTGAGTGACGGTACCAACAAAATGATAAATAAAGCTACGGCATATTGAAGATAAAGCATTGTCAAGTCTGGCCCTACATTAGCCCATACGTGGTTGACGTGCGCCACGATATTGTCCGGCTGTTCCATGATGTCTATCTGTTTGTTGCCCAATCCGGCATTAACACGTTCCACCTGCTTGGCAATGCCCTCTCGGATGGCAGGAAAGTCATCAGATGTACGTGCCAATACAGCAATCTGCATGCCTCCCAAATAACTGTGGACTCCGGTAATTTTCAGTTCGTCGGCACTGTACATACCCCACACTTGTGCGTATGCATCCTTAGCAGTGACGGAAACATCTTTCACCACTCCCACGATACGTACAAGTTCCCGGTTCAGCAGGAATTCCTGTCCCACTACATCTGTACTTCCATACAGTTTCCGCGCTACAGACGCACAGACTACTACAGCCTTGCTTTCTCCAGCACGGTCGGCTTCGCTGAAGCCGCGTCCGGCAAGAAACTGCATGCTGAACACTTTCCAGAAGTCGGGATCTGTCCGCATAGCATCCACTTTCACCCGATTGTTACCGTCAGTCAACGAAGCCAACGACAAACCGGCTGGGGAAAATGCCGTACAGTATTCCACTTCGGGCACCGGCTGCACGCATTCTTTCATAAATGCCGCCGAAGGATTACTCCAATTATTATTGCCGTCCTTTTCCTTGTCGTATACGTGCATAGCGGAAAAGTAAAGACACCGACTGCGGTTCACTTCCGGTTCCAAGTCAGCATATTTTGTCTGCCAAGTAATCACAATAGCCATAATCATGGTGATAGCAAAGGCCGTACCCAATATGGAAATCGTACTTAGCAGCGGATTCTGCTTCAAGATTGTAAAAGCTTGTCTTACGGTTTGCATTTCATTTATTGATAGTTGATAATTAATAGTTGACAGTTGGCTGTTAAGCAGTAATTATTCCACCTGACGTCCGTCGAAGAAGCGGACGGTACGTGAGGTCTGTTTGGCCTGCTCTTCATTGTGGGTCACCATCACGATGGTACGTCCGTCTTCCTTGTTCAGTTGATGCAACAGTTCCATGACTTCGGCACCCATCTTGGAGTCCAGGTTACCGGTGGGCTCATCGGCGAGGATTATCTCCGGGTTGCCGATAATGGCACGGGCAATGGCTACACGCTGGCACTGACCGCCGGAAAGCTGTGTAGGCATGTGACGCATGCGGTGGCTCAAACCGACCTTCTTCAATACCTCTTCCGCCAGATGACGGCGTTCCTTGGCAGACACCTTTCTATACAGCAAAGGCAGCTCCACATTATCCAGCACATTCAGCGAATTAATCAGATGGAAAGACTGGAACACAAAACCCAGCTTCTGGTTACGGAAAGCAGCCAGCTCCTTGTCCTTCATGCCGTCCACTTTCGTACCGGCTATTTCGATGGTGCCGCTGGTAGGTGCATCCAGTAAACCCATAATGTTCAGCAACGTAGATTTTCCACAACCGGAGGGTCCCATGATACTGAGAAATTCTCCCTTGTTCACTTCGAGGTTTACATTTTCCAATGCCACGGTTTCAATCTCGTTTGTACGATAAATCTTGTTGATGCCAGTTAACTTAATCATAATGGTAAGTATTTAATTGTTATTATTCTGTTCTGTTTCTATTCCGCACAATTTCTGTTTCAAGAGGTCAAAAGTTGTGCCAAAATCGTTTATTATTGATTATCTGCTATTTATACATGCAGTAAGGTGTCCGAAAATGAACACCTTGTCCGTTTTCATCTATTCGTCACGCAGGGCTTCCGTAGGTGGAATGCGGCTGATGTTGCGCGCCGGGATATAGATTCCCACCAACACTACCACCAGCAGTATCAGAAAGATGACGAGCGACACGAGCAGATAATGCGAGGTGAAATCCGACACCCAATAGCTCTCTGTGCTCTCCACCCAATTCTGCCCTTTGGCCAGCCCTTCTTTCAGTGCATATTGCAAATAGAGCAGAAAACCAGTCAGTGAAGCGACCACGGTCAATACCGTGCCTTCGCCCATCAGCAGGCGGACAATGTCGCTGCGTGTAGCTCCGAACGACAGCATCACTCCCACTTCCTCGCGCCTCGTACGTGTCTGCAACCAGAAGGTACCGATGACACCCAGGCAAAGATTCACCAGGAAGAAAGCCGCCATCGCCAGATTACGGCGGTAAATCGGTGTGGAATTGCTGGCTTCGCTCTCCGTTATAATCTGCTCATAGGAACGGACACTACGGGCAAACAGATTACCCCCGCCTCATCTCCTTCACCATCCAGGGACGGAAATCGTGCAGAAAACGCTCCATGCTGACACCCTCTTTGAGACGTACCAGGATATGGGCACTTTCAGGGATATAACTTGTATCGATGGTAAGCATCGGCATAAATGCAACGGGGACGGGACGCCACTCGCTATACATCTTCATGGCTCCTATCGTACCGACAACCGGCATGTACAAGGTATCTCCATGGTCTCTGCTTATACAGCGTTTGCCATGCGCGTCTTTGGTATGGAACAACTGTTCGGCAGCATTCTCTGTCAGTACAATGTCATTCGGGGCATAGGCGTAGTCGGACAGCTGTCCGGGTGTCCGCCCCTTACCGGAACGGAAACCATACGTATCGAAAAAGTTCGTATGAGGCAGAAATTGTATCATCATAATAGATAAGGGAATCGTATCCCCTTCGGCAAACAATTGACTATTCGAACTTCCCGAAGAATTGGGATAACAGAATCCCAGCACGGGAGTGGCCGATTCCACACCGTCAAAGTCCTTGACATAACGCACCAGATTATAATAGTTGTCCACCAACGTAGCAGAGTCCTGCGCTTCGGCGTCGTATCCCGGTGCCTGGGGCTGCAATGCGCCCAATGAAATGAGGCAAAGCCGCTCCGCATCATAGCCCAACGGGATATTACGGTCGTGCGTGACCACAATCACCGGGTCCAATACAACCCAACTGATGATACTCACCAATATCAATTCGGCCAACAACCATCCGTTCTTGCGGCGGCGCGCCCAAAGATTCTTCCATATTAACTTAAACATACCAACCTCCCGTGTCTTATCGTTTTTCATTCAGTGAGTTCACAATCGGTTTCCGCAAGGAATACCACGCCGGTATAAGGGCCGACAACAGATTCAGCACGACGCACAGCGCCAATGCGGCGAGAAAAACCAGCGGAGCAAACAGCATTTCACCCGATACGCGGACCTCCACTCCTTCGGGTACCATATTCGGCCAGCTGTCGAATACCGTAAATATCCACTCGCGTCCCACGTAAAGTGCCAGCCATGCCAGCAGCAAGCCCAATGCTCCGCCCAGTGCGGTCAGCAGCAGGTTTTCCCACATCACTTGTGAAAGCAGTATCTTACGTCCGGCTCCAAACGATTTCCGCACGCCCATCTCTGCCAGACGTCCCTCCATACGGCTCGATATCATGCCGCTCAGATTCAGGGCAGGCACCAACAGCAATACGAGCAGGACAAGCAGAAAGTGGCGCACTGTGGCCCAAAGGTCAAACTCCATACTTGCATAAGTCTTGAAGACACTCAACAGATGGGAGGTGGGCTGCTCCCAGAAATCTACTTTCCATTCATCGGGATGCATAAGATTCTCCTTGCGGCAGATTTCCTTTATCTCAGCCCGCAGAGCATCTCCCTGCTTACTGTCCTGCACCAGAAAGGTAGCACTGAAAGCTCCCAGATAGGGAAGGTCGTACTTGGGAGTGCTGTAATCGGGCGACACCGTATAAGGTACGTAAAGCTGTGCATAGGATTTGGAGGTGAGGTAACTGGCGCTACGCACCACTCCACAAACCCGGTAGTCGATATAGTTCAGGCTGAACGAGCGTCCTACTACCTCTTCCGTCGTACCGAACAAGCGGCGTGCCAAATCATCGGTAACGACAGCAGTGGAAATGCCACTTGCCAGGTCGGATGCCGTGAATGGACTGCCTTCCAGGAATTGGAAAGAATATATCTTAAAAAAAGCAGGGTCTGTCAACTTTACCATAACCGGAAAATCACCGCTGCGGTCGGCAGGCTGTATATAACTGTTTTCCGACAAATCATTATGCAGCTCGGCTGAAAACGACAAGGGCATTCTCTACGGGATAGAACCAGTCTTGCAGTGCCTTGTAGGAAACAGCCCATTGCATGGTCCTGGTATTGTTGCCGCTTCCCTGCGTGAATTTTGAATTGCTGAGGTAAAGCGTATTCATGCGGTTTGCCTCCGGATAGACGGGCGCAATCTTCACATAATACACCACCGCCATAATCATTGTCATGGCAATGGCCAGCCCCGTACCCACAATGTAGAGCATGCTGAACAGTTTATTCTGCTTCAACAGCTCCCAGGCTTGTTTCAAGTAAACCTTTATCATTTTAGCTTCAACTTATTCTTGTTCTTATAGTTACTCATATCGCTCACCACCACTTCATCACCCGGTTGCAAGCCACTGACCACTTCTACAAACTCAAAGTTGGAATCGCCCAGCTGCACCTTGCGCTTTACAATTTCCTTGTCGGAATTGCGTACAAAAAGTTCATACTCCCCACGTCCCACATAATAGCTGGCATTGGCTATGCGCATCACGTCTTCCTTCACCGCATTCATCACATAGACGTCGGTTTTCAGACCGGAACGCAGTCGGCGGTTGTTGTCCTCATTCAACTGCACGGTAAAGGAGATGACGCCATTCTTTGAAAGCGGAGTAACACTGCTTACGGAACCTTCCAGCTTTTCGCTGCCAATCTTCACAATGGCCTTGCCGCCAGCAGCCACACGGTCACCGTAAGTATCGGCAATCTCGCCTTCCACCTTGAAGTGGCTCAAGTCGGAGATGACGGCAATCTGTGAGCCTTCGGGCACTTGGGCACCAATCTGATTGTTGATATAAGTAAGGATAGCCTTCCGGGGCGAACGCACCTGCGCATCGTCGAGCGTACGTTTGGTTTCGGCCAGTGTCTTTTGGAACATACTGAAATCCAGTTCCTGCACTTGGTATTCTGCAGCCAGCACTTCCTTCTCGTTGGCATACTGCTGCTGTAATTGCTCGTATTCCAGTTGTGCTACGTTGTAGCTCAGTTCGGCTTGGCGCACTTTGTCGGTGGTGCCCGAACCGAGGCTATCAAGGTACTGCTCGTTACGCAGCTCCACCTTCATGCGGTCCAGCTTCATGGCGGAGACTTGATTTTCATCTGAAGGTCGGTCAGCTTGGTCTGGTTGTCAAGTTTCAGCTGTTTCAGCTTATAGCTGCGCATCTGCTCTTCATCCAGCATCTTTTTGTAGTCGGTTTCGGCGCTCTGCAAGTCCAGTTTCAGGATGGGGGTACCTACATCCACGCTGTCGCCACCTTTTCTGTACACTTCCAAAATGCGGGTATTGATGGGCGAGTTGATGATTTCCTCGAATGCCGGGACCACCTTGCCGGAGGCGCTGACGCTGACTTCAATCGTACCTTTGCCCACTTGGGAGAAAACAAGGTCTTTCTCCTTCACTCCCGTACGCATCAATGAAATGAGTACACTGACCACTACGATACCTGCCACGCCGATAGCACCGTAGCGGATGATTTTCTTATTGCGTTCTTTATTACGCACTTCTTTCGGAATTTCTCTATCCATATCTTTAAATTTTATTGTTTGCGAACATAACGCTTAATATATACTAAATCCATGCCAAAATCATAACCCCCTGAAAGTAAGCGAAAAGACAAAAAAGAAGGGTGTCCGTTTTCGGACACCCTGTACATTTTCGGATAGCTTCTTTATCTTAATCTCAATCTGTCGCCAATCTCCGGCACGTATTCCGCATCCTTGCGATTCATCTTATAAAGGTTCTTCAGACGAATGCCGTACTTTTGGGAAATGGAGTGCATGGAATCGCCATCCTTCACTATGTAAACGGTATGGGGTTTGGCGGCCTTCTTGCGCTTTTCTTTCAAGTAAATAATGTCTCCCGCCTCCAGTGTATATTCTTTATGGAGGTCATTGTATTTCACCAGCTTCTTCCAGCTGATGTCAAACTCCTTGCCCAACACCTGGAAGGTGTCTCCGTCGCGTGCCACTACATAAGCTATATCGTTGGCAATGTACACCTGATGCGGATTGGCCAGCCAAGGCTTCTTTTTCAGTTCCTTCTCCCAGCTGCGGGCATCGCGCTTGCTCATGCCACGGCTGTCGTACTTATACAGTTCATAATCCTCGATAATGGTTATCAGTCGGTTGGCATACGACGGGTCGGTAGCATAGCCAGCCTTCTTCAAGCCGCGCGCCCAACCCTTATAGTCCGTAATCTTCAGTTTGAAAAGAAAAGCATAACGTGCTCCCCTTTTCAAGAAATCGGAATGGTCTTCATAAGAGTCTTTCGGATTGCGATAAGCGCGGAAACATTCATTGCGGGCATCGTCATCATGCCTCACTGTCCGTCCGCGCCAGTTGCCTCCGCACTTGATGCCGAAGTGGTTGTTGCTCTTGCGCGCCAGCGCGCTGTATCCGGCACCGCTCTCCAACAGCCCTTGGGCCAGCGTGATGCTGGCAGGTATCTTATGACGCTGCATCTGCTCCACGGCAAGGGGGGCATACTGTTTGATATACTCATTGTAGCGGGCTATTCCGGCGTTGTGCCTGCACTGTTGTAATGGAAATAAAAAAGAAATGCTATGATAGCAGTCAGTCTGAAAATCCGTTTCATGCTTAAAATGTTGAGTTCTGCACAAAAGTCCGTAAAAGAATTGAAATAACCAATCTCTTTTCTATCTTTGTAACATTAATTACAATATAACCCTTTGCCTTATGAAAGAATTAAATATCGAAATCGCCGTCAAGATATACGACTATGAAGAACTGGATGCCGCCGACCGCGAACTGATGGATGCCGCCCGCGAGGCTACCAACCGCAGCTATGCCCCTTACTCCCACTTCTCGGTAGGAGCTGCGGCCAGACTGGCAAACGGTATTGTAGTGACCGGCACCAACCAGGAAAACGCCGCCTATCCTTCCGGGCTGTGTGCAGAACGCACCACCCTATTCTATGCCAACTCCCAACATCCCGACCAGGCAGTAACCACCCTCGCCATTGCTGCACGCAACGAGCACGACGAGTTCCTGGAGTCTCCCATCCCGCCCTGCGGCGCCTGCCGGCAAGTGATGCTCGAAACGGAGAAGCGCTTCAAGCAGCCAATGCGGGTGTTGCTGTATGGCAAAAAGGGAATCTACGAGCTGAAGAATGTGGGAGAATTACTGCCACTCTCGTTCGATGCTTCGGCCATGAAGTAACAGAACCAATAAAGTATTAACATCGTGTCTGCAGGAAGTTAATTTCTTGCAAACACGATATTAACTTCTTGCCGACACGATATTAATATCGCAAAAAGCCTTTGTTATTCAGTGGAAATCATTACCTTTGCGCCCACTAACCAATTAATTCCACCGATGAGAATATCCGACTAAAGACAACACGTTTCGGTAAACATCACTATCAACATGCTTTTTCAGACTGAACGCTGAGCATCACCTATATAGATGTTTAGCCAATACTGTGTTTGTCTGTACCCCTCCCCTTCGAGAATTTCAATTTCGGGGAATGCTTGCATCTCCCCTATCATTCTTACTTCTAAAAACACAGTAGAAACTTATGAGCTTTATCATTAAAGACCTTAGCTATATCCATGCAGATAAGGAAATCTTGTTTTCACACCTCCACTTGAGTATCAACTCCGGAGATAAAATAGCCCTGACCGGAAATAACGGTTGCGGCAAGTCTACCCTCATGCGCATTTTGGCAGGAGACTTGTCACCAAGTTCGGGAACGGTGCTACGCCCCGAACATCTGTACTACGTGCCCCAGCACTTCGGACAATACGACCGGCAGACAATAGCACAAGCTTTGGGAATCAGTCACAAGCTATCTGCCTGCATGCCATCCTAAGCGGTGACGCTACCGAAAAGCACTTCAATACGCTCAATGATGACTGGAACGTGGAAGAACGCGCCCAGGCTTCTCTCGACAGCTGGGGACTGGACGGTATCCCACTCTCCCGTCCGATGGAAGGACTTAGCGGCGGCGAAAAGACCCGCATCTTCCTGGCAGGCATGGAGTTGCACAACCCAACAGCCATCCTGCTGGACGAACCGACCAACTATCTGGACGCGGATGGACGGGAACGTCTGTATAACTTGATACGACGGACATCGGCTACCGTGCTCGTCATCAGTCACGACCGCACGCTACTGAATCAGTTGCCTGCCATCTGCGAACTCTCCTCCCAGGGATTGACGTATTACAGCGGAAACTACGACTTCTACAAAAAACAGAAGACCCTGCAACAAAACGCCCTCACCCAACAACTAGAAGAGAAGCAGAAAGCCCTGCGCCTTGCACGCAAAGTGGCACGCGAAGTAGAAGAACGGAAGGCCAAACAGAATGTGCGGGGAGAAAAAAACTCCATTAAAAAGGGGATCCCCGCATCATGATGGGAGCACTGAAAAACAATGCGGAAAACAGCAGTAGCAGACTCAGCAGCATACATGCGGAGAAAGCGGAAAAGCTGCAGACGGAAATGGCAGGCATCAAAAGTTTACTGTCGCAGACGGACAAGCTGAAAACAGACTTCAACACCTCCCATCTGCATACGGGCAAGATTCTGATTACGGCAAGGAACGTCAACTTCCATTATCCCGACCATACGCTCCCCCGTAGAAACACCCCACACGGAGACGGCTGCAAAGAGTCTCTGGGCTTCTCCCCTCACCCTTCCAGCTAAGAAGCGGCGACCGCCTCAGCCTGAAAGGAAAAAACGGCAGTGGAAAAACAACCCTGCTGAAACTCATCATGGGCGAATTGCACCCCACCGACGGAGTGATGGAGCGTGCCGGCTTCACCTCCGTCTATCTGGACCAAGAATACTCCCTCGTCCGTAATGAGCGCAGCGTACTCCAACAAGCAGAAGCTTTCAACCACCGCCACCTGCCGGAACATGAAGTGAAAACCATCCTCAACCGTTACCTCTTTCCCCGCGACGTGTGGAACAAGCCGTGCGGCAAACTGAGTGGCGGCGAAAAGATGCGCCTCTCCTTCTGCTGCCTGATGATTGCCGACAATACCCCGGATATGTTCATTCTGGACGAACCCACCAACAATCTGGACATCGAGAGCATAGAAATAATAACGGCAACGATACGCGACTACGCCGGCACCGTAATTGCCATCAGCCACGACCGGGAGTTTCTGAAAGACACCGGCATCGAACGGGAGATACTTTTGGAATGAATCAGTAATTTAGGTAACAACAACCGTAATTTGTATACTGCCATTCTCATAAAACCTGCCTATTTTTGCAGCACGTAATCATTTACTAACTAACGAACAACGAATATGAGCAAAAAAAGTATTAATCCTCTCCTCCAGTCCCCGCAGGAATGGAAACTCCGACCTCTTGTGCAATGAATTCATGCGCGGTGCCGCAGAGGCCGGACATCAAGTAGAAAAGATTTTCCTGAAAGACAAGCACATCAACTACTGCACGGGATGCAGCGTATGCAGCATGTACGGCAAACCCTGCCCGCAAAAGGACGATGCCGCCGAAGTGGTGGAAAAGATGATTGCCGCCGACGTCATCGTCATGGCAACTCCCCGTATACTTCTACACCATGAGCGCGCAGATGAAGACACTGATTGACCGTTGTTGTGCACGCTACCTTGAAATAAAGAACAAGGAGTTCTACTTCATCATCGCCGCCGCCGAAGAAAGTGTCCCCATGATGGAACGTACCATCGATGGTTTCCGTGGCTTCCTCGACTGCCTGGAAGAGCCCAAAGAATGCGGCACCATTTATGGCGTGGGTGCCTGGAAGGTGGGCGAGATAAACGACAAGCCTTCCATGCACGAAGCCTACGAGATGGGAAAAAAGGTATAAAGAACGAATACTAATCGCTATACAATACATTTATGCTACGTACCATCAGACTGACCCTTGCCGTCATCTTCTTCGCACTCATCACGCTGTTGTTCCTCGACTTCACGGGAACACTGCATGCCTGGTTCGGATGGATGGCGAAGATACAATTCCTGCCGGCCGTGCTGGCACTGAACATCGGTGTAGTACTGTTTCTTGCAGTGCTGACCTTGGTATTCGGACGCATCTACTGCTCCGTCATCTGCCCGTTGGGAGTATTCCAGGACATTGTTTCCTGGCTCTCCGCCAAACGGAAGAAAAACCGTTTCCGCTACTCGTCCGCACTGAAATGGCTACGCTACGGTGTGCTGGGAGTATTCGTACTTGCCATTATCGGCGGACTGAACTCTTTTGTCGTGCTGCTGGCCCCTTACAGCTCATACGGGCGCATCGTTTCCAGCCTTTTCTCCCCACTCTACCAGTGGGCAAACAACGGACTGGCCTACCTGGCCGAACGTGCTGACAGCTATGCCTTCTATGAAACGGATGTATGGATGAAGAGTCTCCCTACCCTGCTGATTGCCACGGTCACTCTGGTAGTCCTCATCGTGCTGGCATGGCGGGGCGGACGTACCTATTGCAACACTATCTGTCCGGTAGGTACAGTGCTTGGCTTCCTCTCGAAGTATTCCTTGCTGAAACCGGTAATTGACACAAAGAAGTGCAACAGTTGCGGACTTTGTGCCCGCAACTGCAAGGCATCGTGCATCAACATCAAGGCACACGAAATAGATTACAGCCGTTGCGTGGCATGTATGGACTGTATCAACAAGTGCAGGAAAGGTGCCATCACTTACACACGCCGCAAGCCGACCTCCGCTGCAGTCTCCCAGGAAACCTCCGTGGCACCGGAGCAGGTAAACGACGCCCGCCGCGCATTTCTCTCTACAACTGCCGTGTTTGCTGCTACGGCAGCCCTCAAGGCGCAGGAGAAGAAAGTGGACGGTGGACTGGCTGTCATCGAGGACAAAAAAATCCCCGAGCGCGCCACTCCCATCACTCCTCCGGGCTCACTGAGCGCCCGCCACTTTGCACAACACTGTACAGCCTGCCAGCTCTGCATATCGGTATGTCCCAACCAAGTGCTCCGTCCTTCTTCGGACTTGACAAAACTGATGCAGCCGGAAATGTCCTCGAACGCGGTTACTGCCGCCCCGAATGCGCCAAGTGTGCGGAGGTGTGTCCTACCGATGCCATCCATCTGACGAGCCTCGCCGAGAAATCGGCCGTCCAAATCGGTCATGCCGTATGGATTAAGGAGAATTGCATCTGCATCACAGACAAGATGGAATGCGGGAACTGTGCCCGCCATTGTCCGGCCGGTGCCATACAGATGGTTCCTTCAGACCCGGAAGACGAAGCCTCCATCAAGATACCGGTAGTCAACGCCGAACGCTGTATCGGATGCGGAGCATGCGAGAACCTTTGTCCGTCGCGTCCGTTCAGTGCCATTTATGTGGAAGGCCATGTGATGCACAGAACTGTCTGAAGCAGCTTTATCACCCTAATATCCATTTATAATTTCAGTCCTATCACAATGAAAGAAGACAATAAGAACAAGATAAACCGCCGCGATTTCTTCAAACTCGCCGGTGCAGGAACGCTTGCCTCGGCAGCAGCCCTATACGGCTGTTCGGGCAACAAGAACAACGGGGAAAGCGAATCGGCCGCACTGGGCGAGATATCAACCGACAAGATGACCTATCGTACCAACCCCAACACGGGCGACCGGGTTTCCCTGCTGGGATACGGATGCATGCGATGGCCCACCCGGAAACGCGCCGACGGGAATGGAGACGAAATAGACCAGGAAGCCGTGAACGACCTGATAGACTATGCCATTGCCCACGGAGTGAACTATTTCGACACCTCCCCCGCCTATGTGCAAGGTCTGTCGGAGCGCGCCACAGGCCATTGCCTAAAACGCCATCCACGGGAGAAATTCTTCCTTGCCACAAAGCTGTCCAACTTCAGTCCCAGCACGCACAGCCGCGAAGAGTCCCTTGCCATGTATCACCGCTCCTTCCGCGACCTGCAAGTGGACTACATCGACTACCTCCTGCTGCACGGCATCGGCATGGGCGGCATGGAAGCCCTCCGTTCCCGCTATCTGGACAACGGCATGCTGGACTTCCTGCTGAAAGAGCGCGAAGCCGGACGCATCCGCAACCTCGGATTCTCCTATCATGGAGACATCGAAGTCTTTGACTACCTGCTCTCCCGCCACGACGAACTGAAATGGGACTTCGTACAAATCCAACTGAACTACGTGGACTGGCGACATGCCAAAGAAGTGAATACCCGCAACACGGATGCCGAATACCTATATGCCGAGCTGGTGAAGCGCAACATTCCTGCCGTTATCATGGAGCCGTTGCTGGGCGGACGCCTATCCCGCCTAAACGACCACTTGATGGCACGTCTGAAACAACGCCGCCCGCAGGAGAGCGTGGCTTCCTGGGCCTTCCGATTTGCAGGTACTTTCCCCGATGTGCTGACCGTACTGAGCGGAATGACGTACATGGAGCATCTGCAAGACAACCTGCGTACCTTCTCCCCGCTTGTTCCATGTACGGAAGAGGAGTTTACCCTACTGGAAGATACCGCCCAGCGAATGCTGCAATACCCCCACCGTGCCGTGCAACGACTGCAAATACTGTATGCCGTGCCCCTATGGGCTGGATATTCCAGCCATCCTGCTGCACTACAACCGCTGCATCAACGAGGGCAACGTGCCGCAGAACAGCCAAGACGAGAATTACCGCGAGGCACGCCGCGCCTTCCTGATAGGCTATGACCGCAGTGTTCCCCGTCTCCGCCAAGCCAACCGCTGCACCGGTTGCGGCCAA
>ENA-OQDX01000034-OQDX01000034.1-human-gut-metagenome-genome-assembly--contig:-NODE-34-length-15011-cov-0.991535_pt1 | contig 15011 bp, 17 predicted proteins | sample MGYA00242788_ERZ504621 | MGnify/ENA primary metagenome ERZ504621 (study PRJEB26092, sample SAMD00036303) | human gut metagenome | host: Homo sapiens | study: EMG produced TPA metagenomics assembly of... | reverse complement strand
CTGTAAGAGCCTTTATTATTTCAACCTATCTTGTCAGTTCTTCACCAACACCATCACCAGGTTATTGTCAGCATCGTACAGCCCGATGCCTCCGCCTGCCAGCTTGCCAAAAGACTGAACGGAATTCAAGGCTTTCAGCACACGGCCTTCCACCTCCATATCAGGCATGCCATCATGGTACTGATAACTTGCGGGAAAGAGATTGCCGACGGATTTTCATCATCAACCTGGAAAGCGCCGTTAATCAGATTGCAACCCGCATTGCCGTGCAAGCGCTTTTCTGCAATATTAAATTCGATGAACGGCTGTTTCTCCATTCCTTCGGGAATAGCCTCACCCACAGCCTCACTAATCATCCACTTACCTTCCAAATCAGACAACTTGGAAACGGATTCTTTCTTCTGCAACACGACTATGGGACGATTGGAAGCACCGCATAAAGCTATATTTTCCTTTCCCAGCTTCTTATACTTTTTCACTTTGTTCAAAGCCGACAACACATTATTTTCTACAGTCATATCCGGACAAGCCATACGGGTACCTGCCAAAGCGCCAAGGTCAATCGTGCCGGGCTTGGCATTCACGTCAAACGAACCCATCATACGGTTGCAACCACTGTTGCCAAATACTTTTCCAGTCTTTGTGTCAAAACCGATATAGGGAAATTCCTGACCCGGAGCAGGGACTACGGCAGTACCATTCACTTCAATAATATTCCACTCACCGCTGATGGAAGAAAGAGTTGCGGCATTTTTGGTTGATGCACAAGAAGACAAGCCCATCAACACGCTTGCCATGCATAGGGAAACAAATACTTTTTTTCATTGTTATTCGTTGTTTAAGTTAATTTATTCAAGGGGCAAATTATATAGAAAATAACCCAAATGCAAGTAATTTGTTTAATATTTGAAGCATTTGCCCCAAAGTATTTAGCAGGATTTTAATGTTTATCTAAGAATTAACCCTTATATTTGCTCTCCGTATTTTTTATAAACCTAATATAATAATATAGTACAAAGAAATGGGTAAAGTTCTTATTATCGGTGCAGGCGGTGTAGGTACCGTTGTTGCGCACAAAGTGGCTCAAAATCCTGATGTGTTTACAGAAATCATGATAGCCAGCCGCACCAAGTCCAAATGTGACGCTGTTGTCAAGGCAATCGGTAACCCGAACATCAAAACCGCCCAGGTAGATGCCGACAGCGTGGACGAACTGGTAGCACTCTTCAATAGTTTCAAACCCCGAAATCGTCATCAACGTAGCCCTCCCCTACCAAGACCTCACCATCATGGAGGCTTGCCTGCAAAGCGGAGTCAACTATCTGGATACCGCCAATTATGAGCCGAAAGATGTTGCCCACTTTGAATACAGTTGGCAATGGGCCTATAAGAAACGCTTCGAAGATGCCGGACTGACCGCCATCCTCGGTTGCGGTTTCGACCCGGGAGTGAGCGGCATCTATACTGCATACGCCGCCAAACATCATTTTGACGAAATACAATATCTGGACATCGTAGACTGCAATGCCGGAAATCATCATAAAGCATTCGCCACCAACTTCAATCCGGAAATCAATATCCGTGAGATTACACAGAACGGCCGCTATTATGAAAACGGAGAATGGGTGACAACCAAGCCGCTGGAAATCCACAAAGACCTGACTTATCCGAACATCGGTCCGCGCGACTCCTACCTGCTTTATCACGAAGAACTGGAGTCTCTGGTGAAGAATTTCCCCACCATCAAGCGTGCACGCTTCTGGATGACGTTTGGACAAGAGTATCTAACCCACCTGCGCGTTATCCAGAACATCGGCATGGCACGCATAGACGAAGTGGAATATAACGGCATGAAGATTGTTCCGCTGCAATTCCTGAAAGCCGTCCTCCCCAACCCGCAAGACCTGGGCGAAAACTACGAAGGCGAAACATCCATCGGTTGCCGCATCCGCGGACTAAAGGATGGCAAAGAGCGTACCTACTATGTATATAACAACTGTAGCCACCAGGAGGCCTACAAGGAAACCGGTATGCAGGGCGTAAGCTATACCACCGGTGTGCCCGCCATGATTGGTGCCATGATGTTCCTCAAGGGATTGTGGAAAAAAACCGGGTGTATGGAATGTTGAAGAATTCAATCCGGACCCGTTCATGGAACAGCTCAACAAACAAGGCCTGCCTTGGCATGAGATTATCGACGGAGACTTGGAAGTTTGAAATTAATGATTAAACATTAATCATTATCCACTAATCATTAAACATTAACAAAGTGAATATAGGAGATAAAGCACCCGAAGTATTGGGTATCAACGAAAAAGGTGTAGAAATCCGCTTGAGCGACTATAAGGGAAAGAAGATTGTACTTTACTTCTACCCCAAAGACATGACATCCGGCTGCACGGCACAAGCCTGCAACCTGCGGGATAATTATGCCGACCTGCGCAAAGCCGGTTATGAAGTCATCGGCGTCAGTGTGGACAGCGAAAAGTCACACCAGAAATTTATTGAGAAAAACAATCTGCCTTTTACCCTGATTGCAGACACCGACAAGAAGCTGGTAGAACAATTCGGAGTATGGGGCGAAAAAAAGCATGTATGGCCGCAAATATATGGGAACGTTCCGCACAACTTTCATCATTAATGAAGAAGGTATTGTAGAGCGCATCATCACTCCGAAAGAAGTGAAGACCAAAGACCCATGCGGCACAAATTTTATAATCATTAAACATTAACAACGTGGCAAAAAAAGACGAACTGAATTTTGAAAATGGCAGCAATCTGGCATCGGGCGAAAAACTGAAAGCCTTGCAGGCTGCCATGGACAAGATAGAAAAGAGCTTTGGTAAAGGCTCTATCATGAAAATGGGCGACGAAAGCGTCGAACAAGTAGAAGTTATTCCCACAGGTTCCATCGGCCTCAATGTGGCTCTTGGCGTGGGAGGATATCCCCGCGGACGTATCATCGAAATTTACGGCCCGGAATCTTCCGGTAAGACAACCCTTGCCATTCATGCCATCGCTGAAGCGCAAAAGGCAGGAGGCATTGCCGCATTCATTGATGCAGAACATGCTTTCGACCGCTTCTATGCAGCAAAACTGGGTGTGGATGTGGACAATCTGCTGATATCACAGCCGGACAATGGCGAACAAGCACTGGAAATCGCAGAGCAACTGATCCGTTCCTCCGCTATTGACATCATTGTAGTGGACTCTGTGGCTGCATTGACCCCGAAAGCTGAAATTGAAGGCGATATGGGTGACAACAAAGTAGGTCTGCAAGCCCGGCTCATGTCACAAGCCTTGCGTAAACTGACGGCAGCTGTCAGCAAAACACGCACCACTTGTATCTTCATCAACCAGTTGCGCGAAAAAATCGGTGTCATGTTCGGCAATCCCGAAACAACTACCGGCGGTAATGCACTGAAGTTCTATGCCTCCGTACGTCTTGACATCCGTGGAAGCCAAGCCATCAAGAACGGCGATGAAGTAATCGGCAAGCAGACCAAAGTGAAAGTTGTGAAGAACAAGGTAGCTCCTCCTTTCCGTAGAGCGGAATTCGACATCATGTTCGGTGAAGGCATCTCCCGTGCAGGCGAAATCATTGACTTGGGTGCAGAGCTTGGCATCATCAAGAAAAGCGGCTCATGGTTCAGCTATAACGAGACGAAAATTGCCCAGGGACGCGACGCCGCCAAGCAGGTAATCCTTGACAATCCGGAACTGGCAGAAGAGCTGGAAGGGCTTATCTTTGCAGAATTGAGAAAAGACAAATAACAAAAAAACTTGCCAATAGAAAAACAAAACATTCTATTGGCAAGTTTCCCTAAAAGGTTACCGCTTCCTATTCCATCTTTCCAAACGTTCTTCCAAAGCCTCCATGCTTTTTTCAAAACGTTTCCATGTATCGGTATCCATTTGTTCTTTCAGATACTTGTTGTCTTTCAGCTTGGCTACATTTTCCAGCCCTTTCAATGCCAGTTCTTGCGAATGCTCAATTCTCCAAGCCAATCGCGGTTCTTCAACTTCTCTATCTCCGCCCAGTTTATATCCGGAAGCTGTATATTCACATTGTTCCCATTCCAGCTGGTATTCTGATACATCATGATATTCTGTATATCCTTCAAAGTCATATCACCTTCCAGATAAACAAATTTCAGAGTGGCTGCACCATCTACAATCATAATCAGCTCCTTCACCTTTTCCCCTTTACGGCTCATGTAGAATTCAGAACTGGAGACTGTTCCCTTCTGCTTCATCAGCAATTCATATCTGGAAGACTGCACCAAAGAACGAAGATCCTTACGCATTTCTTTCTTTACATTATTATCCATTGTAGAAAGTACCTGCACAGAGTTCAACTGTCCGGACACTTTCCCAATATAAACATCTTTAGTAAACAAGTTGGGATTCGTTTCTATCATTGCCTTGGATATGTAGACGGATGACACGCCTTTCATATCTCCATACTTGTTGAATAGGTTCTTCTGTGCCTGGCAAAGCAAAGGCAACATCAGCAGTACACCTGCCAAAATCATTTTCATTGTTTTCATATCAGATTATTGTTGAATTTCTTTTCTTACTTCCTGGTTCACCTTCGTTACGTCTATCCGCGTTTCCTCTATCTGTTCAATTCCCTTGTTCAGATTCGCAGACACCTCGATTAAAGTGGCCTGCAATGCCTTATAAGCAGCTTCCGGATCAGAGAAAGTGTCCTGAGGTGTAGGAGGACGCATATCCTCTCCCATGTTCGTAATGCCATAACCTACACCTACAAGAACCAGAATGGTGGCAGCAATACCTCCTATCCAGCGCCAATTACGTTTGGCCTTGTTCCGGTGGAAAAAACGTTGTTCCTCTTCAGCCTTTTCATCAATCATCCGGCTCAGTTTATCCTCCAATCCGGCGGGAACATTATCCACCACTTCCCCGGGAAAAAAGCTGAGAAAGAGTTTCTTGTCCTTCTGCAAGTGCTCGGGCACTTCTTCGGTTCTGAAAGCTTCCTTCAACAACTCTTCTTCCTGCTCGTTGGTATTCCCTTCATAAAATTCGGCGAGCAGCCTTTCAATTTCCTCGACTTTCATAGTTACTCCATTTATTAAATTCCTCACGTATCTTTTTTCTTGCCCGGGACAACAGTACACGGACATTGGTAGCATTCAATCCCGTGACCTGCTCTATCTCTTCATAAGAACATCCCTTGACATCACGCAACGTTACTATTTTCTGCTGTTGCACCGGCAGATGGGCAATGATGTGCCTTACCTGCTGCACTTCATCCCTCACTTCAAAGTTATCTGCTTGAGACATATTATGCACTCGGCCAACTCCACACTCTGTCTGCTCAAAGTATACTTCCCGAACGAAGCAAATCAAAGCACATATTTTTCACCAGAGTAACGCTGAATGCTTCCGGATTACTGATAATGGCCAGTCCTTCCCGCTTGTCCCACAACTTCAGATAAGCTTCCTGCACCAAATCTTCAGCATCGGCAGCATTCTCCAACAGCCTATAGCTATGCAGTACAATTTGCGATGATATGGCAGAAACTCTTTTTTTAAAACTTTCAGCGTCCATGGGCTATTTATCAATAGTAGATTCCTGTTTATACCCTTCAGACGTAGGGGGAAAGGATTTTGTTACACGACCAGGAAGAAAAAATGGAAAAAAAATGAAAACACCAATAGCACCAGCCCAAGAGTGCGTTTATTTCAAGACATCAGCAATCCGCTTTTTAAGATTCAATTTTGCAATGTCTTCAGGCTTCAGCTCAAGCTCCACCAACACCTTCGCTGTGGAGAGTCTGTATTCCTGCTCTAACGTATCATAATTTATCTGTTCCTTATGAATGGAATACAACAAAGCAAAATCGTAGTTCAAGGCACGTGAGACATTATACAACGTATCCGTATCAACACTTTTTCTCGTAAGCATATAGTCTACACTTTGAGGCTTAACTTTCAGTCTTCGTGCAAGTTCCGCCTTGGTAACCTGCTGTTCAAGCATCACGTTCTTGATTATCTCTCCGATGTATATATTACTTTTTTCCATTTATATGAAGGTACAAATTAATCATTCATATTATAAGGAACACCAATACCAATTTGTCTGTATGTATCGTTCTTTTTATTCATAATTCGTTTGTTTTATCAAATATTTTATGATACTTTTGCAACATATTCATATAAACAAACAAATAATATCTGCTATCATGAATTTACTGACATGTATTCTCATAGCCATCCCTATCGGCATTATTTTTATTATGCTATGGATATACAATGACTACCGGAAATATAAGAAGAAAAATAAGCTGGCCATTTTGCTGTTTCTCCTATTTCCAACCACTTTATCTGCACAATACGTTGATGCGGGATGCCAAGTATCCTTTAAATGGCTGGAGAACCAAAAAGGGAAATTAGAGTATACAAAAGATGGGGTTACTTATAAGTTTATTCCAAACGACTCCCAATGGGAAATTATAATTCGCAACAACTCTTCAGAAGATATCCGAATAAACTGGGAAAATATGCAATTCATTGTGGACGGAAGAACCTCAGAAGTCAAATACCCCATACTGGCAGAAGCGGAAACTCCCTTTGCAATAATAAAAAGCCAGGCAGAAACAAGCCAAAAGATTGGTGTGACAACTTATACGGCAAATAACTCTCAAATATACAACAAGAAAGATATTCGGAAAGGAAGGAATTCCTCCATTACCATTATCCTTCCCATATCTATCGGTAAGCACCCTCAATTCTTCACCTCTTTCGACTTTATCATCAAAAAAGTGAACTAACTATGACTTCTCAAGATATAAAAAAACAGCTGAAAGAACCACATTTCTGGAACATTGTATTAACTGGTCAGCACGCCGAACCGAGGACAAAAGCAATGCTGGAAGCAAAAGGTATCATAACTTGGCTTCCACTTGCTCCGGTCCGGCGTCAATGGGGAAGGATATTAAAAGAAATACACACCCCGGTTATCCCGAGATGTGTATTCGTCTATATATCCAATGAGGAAAGAAATACGTTGCAAAAATCCTACCGACTTCTTCAACCGGAAGTTATACTTCAAGAACTGCCGGACCGATGCAATCAGAACAAGTAGATATATGCCAACGTGCTCACACTAATCACTATCCACAACAAGGTGCCTTGTATCAAGGGCTTGATGCCTACTGCCTTCAGTACATCACGTGACAGAGAGGCACCGATAAAGAACAGAGTGATAGTCAGCGTCTTGCGGGCCAAAGAATTGATTCCCTCCCCAATCATGGCACCCGTTTCGGTAGTCCCCAGCACATAAGTATTGAAAATCATAGCCAGCACAAAGAAGAAGATGAACCAGGGAATACTGATTTTCTGTCCCTTACTCTTAAAGATGAACGAAGTTACCAGAGCCAAAGGAATAATCCATAAGGCACGTGTCAGCTTTATAGTCGTTGCCACCTTCAGGGCCTCCTCGCCATATGCGGCACCTGCCCCCACTACCGAACTCGTATCATGTATGGCAATGGCCGCCCATGTGCCGAACTCATGCTGGCTCATGTTCAAAGCGTGGCCTATCATCGGAAAAACAAACAATGCAATGGCATTCAATATAAAAATGGTGCCCAATGCCACAGACATCTCGCTATCCTTTGCCTTCAACACCGGCCCCACAGCCGCAATGGCACTGCCTCCGCAGATAGCCGTACCGGAGCTGATAAGATAGGAAGTGTCACGGTCCACTTTCAGGAACTTACGTCCTATGAGCCAGCCGATGAGCAATGTCCCCACTACAGAAATAATCGTGAACTCCATTCCTTCCTTGCCCGAAGCCAGAGAAGCCTGCAGATTCATTCCAAATCCTAACCCTACAACAGAGTATTGCAACAGGTACTTTGAAGTCTTCTTATTGAACTTCGGATGTGCCTGCCCACACAGCAACGCAAAGGCCAACCCCAAGAACAACGCCAACGGCGGAGTGACCCATGCCGAATAGGCATGCATACCGGGCACATAATCCAGCAGCAGAAAGAAGGAGAGGACAACCAGAAGAGATACATAAATAAATTTATTATTACTTTGAAGAAAAGGCATATTAATGCTTTTAGCCAAAACTCGATTTGAAGCCATACTGTTTATTTTACTATTATTACTAATGTTTATTCCTTAATTTTCCGGATGCAAAGGTAGTTCTATTTTAGTACACCCGCCAATCGTTTCTACTTATAGACTATAACTTATTGTTATCGGGACATAAACATATAGTTCATAAAGGCTTGTGACAACCCTCCTTCCTGCCCTTGCAACTGGACAAAGCAGAAGTCGCGAAGCATGGGCATATCCTTTATCTCGACCACGCGGAAAGTGCCTGCCGCCAGTTCCTTGCAGATGGAACGGATAGACACGATTCCCATGCAATCGGAGTTTTCAAGAAAGAGCTTGATGCTTTCGGTACTACCCAGATACATCAGTACATGGAGTGAGGAAAGCTTGACGCCGTGCTTCTGGAGTGAGCGTTCTATCACGTCCAGCGTACCCGAACCGCGCTCACGAAGCACTAAAGGAATAGCGGGCAAATCCTGGGGAGTAATCTCTTCGGGCAATTGTAAACGGCTTTTGGAATGGACTACCGCTACCAGTTCATCCTCAAGAAAAGTAGTATACTTCAGATTGGGAAGGCGGAAAACCCCTTCCACCAATCCCAAGTCAATGCGGTGTTCCTGCAAAGCGGCTTCTATTTCCCGGGAATTTCCATTGAGCAAGGACAAGTTGACCTGCGGAAACTTGCCGATAAAACTGCCCAGCAACGGAGGAAGCACATACTGCGCAATGGTAGTGCTGGCTCCCAACTTGAGTTCGCCAATATATTCGTTATGTAACAAGTGCATTTCATATTCCAGCCGTTTATAGTCCTCCAATATCCGTTCGCAATGCTCCAAAAGCAGCCGGCCCGACTCGGTCAAACTGATTTTACTTCCCTGCCGGTCGAAAAGCCTCGTCTGGTAAGTGGCCTCCAGCTCCTGGATATGCTTGGTTATAGCCGGCTGACTTACAAACAACTCTTGCGAAGCCTTTGTAAAACTCAAGTTCTTGGCAACAGACTGAAACACTTTTAAACGGAAATCACTCATATACTTCTTATATCTTATAACTCGTCAGACTTGATGCCGAATGCATGCGCCAAAGAATAAAACACCGGCTCCAGGCGGCAATACACCGGGCTCAGAGGTTCCTCCGTGATGAAGTACACAACTTTGCCCCGTTCTTCTTCACTCTTGTCTTTGAAGAAACCCGCCAGCTTCTCCTCCACTCCATTACCATATACCTGATGGAAAGGCAACAGCATCAAACACTTCACATCCGCAGAATCAAGCGCCAGGTTCATCAGGTCAAGAAACAACTCTTCGGTAGAGACTAAACCGGAAGAGGTGACGGAAGAAAATGCAAATTCGCCCAGCGGCGTACGGCATGCCTGGTGATTCAGTTTATTCACATCGGATGGTTCACAACACTTCAGCACGTCCGCTGCCGGAGTATGCACCAGCAACACTTCCACCTCATTTTCTTGTTCTCTCAAGCCGGCGTCCAATGCCAGATAGCTCAACCATGCCGGCAGGTCAACATCGGGTAGCTTCCGTCCCAACTTACCTTCCAAAAAGTTCTTTGCACCATATACCACTTCATTCAGAAATGCAACATCTATCAATATCACATTTGCCGGAAACTTTATCTTATCCTCCATTATCTTCTATTTTAATACGTGATTATACATAATGCTCCTCTGCAAGCGGAGCTCCGAAAACCTACCACACAGAAAGCACAAAACTTTGAAGCAGTAAAAGTACGACAAATTTATCAATAACTTGTATCATCCCAAACAATTAATCTATATCTCCGAAGCGGAAAGAGAATATCCTTCCTCCGCAACACGGGAACCTTGGAGCTGGAACACGAAGACTTAGCTACTAAAACATATAGGCCCTCACTACATGAGATGTGCATCTCGTACTACATGAGATGTACACCTCGTACTACATGAGATGCACATCTCATGCATGACATCCTTATTTGCCCTTCTCTTTAACCAATAGAGTTTAATACGAAAAGGAACTTTGCTCCAACTTCTTATCTAAAGAAGTAGAAAGAAACAAAACGACTGATTTACAGACAATTTGTCATTTTACATATTTTATATGCAGACAATTTGTCCGAAATGTGCCAATGGCAAATCTTTTGCGCCTCCCCAAGTGTTATGAAACTGATAAAATAGAAAGGAGAACAAAATATGAACTTTAACAACTTTACCATTAAAGCGCAAGAAGCAGTGCAGGAGGCTGTGAACCTGGTACAAAGCCGTGGACAGCAGGCCATCGAGCCCGTGCATGTACTTCAAAGCGTGATGAAAGTAGGTGAAAATGTCACCAACTTCATCTTCCAGAAGCTGGGCATGAACGGTCAGCAGATAGCACTTGTACTGGACAAGCAAATTGATTCTCTGCCCAAGGTATCCGGCGGAGAGCCATACCTGAGCCGTGAAACGAACGAAGTGTTCCAGAAGGCCACCCAATATTCCAAGGAAATGGGTGATGAATTCGTCTCCCTGGAACCGGTACTGCTGGCTTTGCTGAATGTGAAAAGCACTGCATCCACCATTCTGAAAGATGCCGGGATGACGGAACGCGAACTGCGGGAAGCCATCAACGAACTGCGAAAAGGAGAAAAAGTAACTTCACAATCCAGCGAAGACACTTACCAGTCATTGGAAAAGTATGCCATCAATCTGAACGAAGCAGCCCGCAGCGGCAAACTGGACCCCGTCATCGGCCGTGACGAAGAGATACGGCGTGTCCTGCAGATTCTGAGCCGACGTACCAAGAACAACCCGATTCTTATCGGTGAACCGGGTACCGGTAAAACAGCTATCGTAGAGGGACTTGCCCACCGTATCTTGCGTGGAGACGTCCCCGAGAACTTGAAGAACAAACAAGTCTACTCCCTGGATATGGGTGCACTGGTGGCCGGCGCCAAGTACAAAGGCGAATTTGAAGAACGTCTGAAGGCCGTTATCAACGAAGTTAAGAAGTCGGAAGGAGACATTATCCTCTTCATTGATGAAATCCATACCCTGGTGGGTGCCGGCAAGGGGGAAGGCGCCATGGATGCCGCCAACATCCTGAAACCCGCCCTGGCACGCGGTGAACTGAGGAGCATCGGGGCCACTACCCTCGATGAATATCAGAAGTATTTCGAAAAGGACAAAGCGTTGGAACGCCGCTTCCAGATTGTCATGGTGAACGAACCGGATACACTGAGCACCATCTCCATTCTGCGTGGTCTGAAGGAACGTTATGAGAACCATCACCACGTACGGATTAAGGACGATGCCATCATCGCCGCCGTAGAGTTGAGCAACCGCTACATCACCGACCGTTTCTTGCCGGACAAGGCTATCGACCTGATGGACGAAGCCGCTGCCAAGCTACGTATGGAAGTCGATTCCGTTCCGGAAGAACTGGACGAAATCTCGCGTAAGATAAAGCAGCTGGAGATTGAACGCGAAGCCATCAAGCGCGAAAACGACAAGCCCAAACTGGAACAAATCGGCAAAGAACTTGCCGAGCTGAAGGAGCAGGAAAACTCGTACAAAGCGAAATGGCAAAGTGAAAAGACCCTTGTCAACAAAATCCAGCAGAATAAGGTGGAAATAGAGAACCTGAAGTTCGAGGCCGACAAAGCAGAACGGGAAGGCGACTATGGCCGGGTGGCCGAAATCCGTTACGGCAAACTGCAAGCGCTGAACCAGGAGATTGAAGAAACGCAGCAAAAACTGCACGAAATGCAGGGTGACAAGGCCATGATTAAAGAGGAAGTGGACGCTGAAGACATCGCCGACGTAGTATCCCGCTGGACCGGCATACCGGTAAGCAAGATGCTGCAAAGCGAAAAGGACAAACTGTTGCATCTGGAGGCGGAACTGCACCAGCGGGTTATCGGGCAGGACGAAGCCATCGAGGCCGTATCCGATGCCGTACGACGCAGCCGTGCCGGACTGCAAGACCCGAAACGTCCTATCGGCTCATTCCTTTTCCTGGGAACCACCGGTGTAGGTAAGACGGAATTGGCAAAGGCACTGGCAGAGTTCCTCTTTGACGACGAGACAATGATGACCCGTATCGACATGAGCGAGTATCAGGAGAAACACAGCGTTTCCCGTCTGGTTGGAGCGCCTCCGGGATATGTGGGCTACGATGAAGGTGGACAACTGACAGAAGCCGTAAGGCGGAAACCGTATTCTGTCGTCCTGTTCGACGAAATCGAGAAAGCGCATCCGGACGTATTCAACATCTTGCTGCAAGTGCTGGATGACGGACGTCTGACGGACAACAAAGGGCGTACGGTCAACTTCAAGAATACGATTATCATCATGACCTCCAACATGGGCAGTGGCTATATCCAAAGCCAGATGGAGAAACTAAACAGTAGCAATAAGGAGCAAATCGTAGAGGAAACCAAGAAGGAAGTGATGAATATGCTGAAAAAGACCATCCGTCCGGAATTCCTGAACCGTATCGACGAGACCATCATGTTCCTGCCGCTGACAGAGCCCGAAATCAAGCAGATTGTGGTGCTCCAAATCAAGAGTGTGCAGAAGATGCTTTCCGGTAACGGCGTGGAACTTGTTCTGACAAATGCTGCCATAGACTTCCTTGCCAATGCAGGTTATGACCCTGAATTCGGCGCCCGTCCGGTGAAACGTGCCATACAGCACTATTTGCTGAACGACTTGTCGAAGAAGCTGCTGTCCCAAGAAGTAGACCGCAGCAAGCCTATTACAGTGGATGCCAGTACCACTGACGACGGACTGGTTTTCAGAAATTAAAAGCAATCCGTATCCCCCAATAAAAGAGGCGATTCCCGACTATTGAGAATCGCCTCTTTTATTTTGTATTTCAATCCTTCTCCGATTACTCGGCCTTGCTTTCCTCCTTCGTTTCTGCCGCAGGAGTTTCTTCAAAATCCGTCATACCGCTTGCCACCAGCAAATTATACCAAACAATCAATTTCTTGATGTCGGACGGATATACGCGGTCGCGATCGAAGGTAGGCAATACCTCTGCCAGGTAAGCACGCAAGTCGTCAGCAGTAGCTTTCTTCAAATCCAGCACTACGGCAGCACCATTTTCCTTTTTCTTCATGGAAAGAAACACTTCCTTCAAAGGAACATCTTCCGTATCTGTATACATGGCGATATCGCCCAAAGAAATAATCTTCTCATTACCATAGGCAGGGAAACGCTTCTTGTCTGCAAGCGACTCTACAATCAACATATTTTTTCCCTGAGAAACAAGCTTATACAATCCCGGTTTACCGGAAATGGACAAAATAGTCTTCAACATAATATATTCTGTTTTGATGATTAGTAGTTATTTTTTTTCGGGGGGCAAAGATAATGTAAGCCGAAGACAATACAAAATAAGCTTGCTTATTTTTATTGTTAAGGAGATGCCTATTTGCGTAACAGATAGTGCATTTTTTCAGATAGCGAACCGATTAGCTCTAAAACTTGCGGAATCAATGGGGTTTCGCCATCATTTACAATGACAAAATCTGCATATTTACGCTTTTCTTCGTCATTCATCTGGCTACGGATACGCTTTTCTATCAATTCGCGCGAGGAAGCATCCCGCCGGACGGCACGTAAAATGCGCACCTCTTCGGGCGCATAGACCATAACAATAGCATCCACTTCACCCGCAAACCCCGCTTCGACCAGAATGGCCGATTCTATACCGACAATGGGAAAAGCGGTGCGGCATTGTGTCCACCGCCTGAAATCCTCCTTTACACGAGGATGCACAATACAGTTGATTTCTTTGGCATGCTCCGGACTACCGAAAAGATAAGACGCCAACAAAGGCTTGTTCAGCGTGCCACCGGCATACACTTCCGCACCAAGCAAAGCTGACAATTCCTCGCGGATCAATGAATCGGATGCCATCAGCCTTTTCGTTTCCAAGTCCGAGATATAGACGGGAACACCCAGCACTTCCAACAGCCGGGATACCATACTCTTTCCGCTACCGATACCACCGGTTATACCTATCTTAATCGCCATAATCAGGAGAAACTTGCTCTATCAGAAAATCCACTTGTGCCGGATTGAAGCGTACCTGGCTCACCCCTTTCGGCAGATTCTTAATCTTTACCGTATACTTGTCGGAACCCAGACGGAGCAGTTCCTCATAGGACACGTAAATATGAAAATCATCAGCGTTAATCTGCCTGAAATGACTCAGACCAACCTGAAACGTGACCTGCACCTTGGAAGGGAAAGCGCGCAGCACCTTGTCGGCAGGAAAGTTAACGCCACGCAACGGCACCTCCACTGTCTTTTCCGTATAAATATCCACCGGAAGCATCATCTCAATGGAAGAAGGCACAAACTTCACACCTTTCTGGATACGCAGGGGGACTTGCTGCCTCAAGGTATCCGATATATCTTCCAGCTTCACCGGTTGCGTATAGGCAACAGCAATCGTATCCAGCACGCCTTGCGGCGCATACACCAATACGGAATCGGGACTGAATATCGTATCCGAAAGATAATACTCACGTCCGGCACTCAGCGTGCCGCGCAGCTTCACCGGCACCAGTTTGGAGGCTCCCGTCGAATAGATGTACTCCAATGTATCCGGCTTCATGGAAAGCAGGCGGGTAGAGGCATTCAGCTGGTTCAGCACTTTCTTTTCAAACTGCGAGGGATATATCCTTACTTGATTATCCACGCCCTTATAATCGGCATAATCGAGAATAACGGGATAAAAGCTCTTTCCCAACATATAGTTGAGCAGTACCGTTCCCTTATCCTTTACCTTGATACGGAGTTCTGAAGCAGGTTCAGAGGTAATCACCACATTATTGGGCACTCCCTTCAGCCGCACCGGTATAGAAAAGTCCGCCTCATAGTCGTTGTTCAAGGTCTGCAAGAGCCAGAAGCCACCGGCTACAAAGAAAAAAAA
>ENA-OQDX01000033-OQDX01000033.1-human-gut-metagenome-genome-assembly--contig:-NODE-33-length-15164-cov-0.791581_pt1 | contig 15164 bp, 16 predicted proteins | sample MGYA00242788_ERZ504621 | MGnify/ENA primary metagenome ERZ504621 (study PRJEB26092, sample SAMD00036303) | human gut metagenome | host: Homo sapiens | study: EMG produced TPA metagenomics assembly of... | reverse complement strand
CTTACGCAAAGCACAGAAATATGTACGTGACTACGAAGAGGAAATTGAAATTACTCCAAACAAACGCTGGGAATCGCAAATCAGACAAAAAATGAATAAAAGCAAAGAGCCTGCTCCTCAAAAAATAAAGAAAATAAAGAGATATGCCTCCCCCTATTACTGGGCTGCATTCATTTTATTGGACGCAATTGATTAACTCTTAATTTATGAAAAACATGAAAAATTATTTAATGTGCATATTCCTTGCCGTATTTACTATCAGTATTTACGGGCAAAACCACAAGAATGCTGCGGACTATAGGACAGATGCAATAAATGGAAACGCGATTGCACAATTCTATCTCGGACAGAGCTACTTTAGGGGATGGGGTATAAAACCTGATACCATACAAGCCGTTTATTGGTGGCGAAAGTCGGCTGAGCAAGGAGATCCTACTGCACAAAACAATATGGGTGTAGCCTATAGTAATGGCTGGGGAAATTTAACCCAAAATAAAGAAACAGCCATCTATTGGTATAAAAAAGCGGCTGAAAAAGATTTGGCTCTATCACAAAAGAACCTTGGACGCATATATGAAGACAAAGAAAACTATGAAGAGGCTTTTATCTGGTATAAAAAAGCCGCCGAACACAATAATAGCCCGGAATCTTATTATGCACAAAGCCGCTTAGCCTATTTACTGAAAAACGGGTTAGGAGTCACAAAGAATTACCCCGCCGGAATGGCATGGACAAAACGAGCAGCTAAAAACGGGAATGCAAGCGGACAGATTTCGCTTGCAATCTCTTATGAATACGGCATAGACAACATCTTGAGAAAAGATGGGAATTCAGCGTTATATTGGTACAAAAAGGCTGCTCTCAACAAAGACATTGGAGAACTCCAGAAGTCTATAGCAGAAGCTGCCATAGAAAGATTGGAAGAAGCGGGATTCAACGGACAGAATACTCTCCTCAAAATGATACCGGACTATAAAACCATTCTACACTGCACCTTCGGAAAGTGAACAGAAAAGCATGCATGAATCTGTTCGCAATAGCACGGTAGAGTGGGGAAAAACAATAGAAGGAGAGGCTTCTCTAGGACAAACCCAAAATGATGAAATAAATGGATTCAGGGTAGAATTCAAAGAAGATAATATTAAAATTGGCTTTACTAAAAACTCAGAATTCACTTTATTCATCTATATTCAAGAAGATGACATAATAGTTAAAAATGGCTCTGAAAATGGTGTAGAATACAACCGAAACACCGGAAAACCGTATATGCTGCTCCGCCCCTACAGTTATGAAATAGAAGCCAAAGAATATCCCGGACAAATATTTGAACGGACAAACTACACAAACGGGAATAAATATTGGGGAGAAACCTATAATGGACAACGCCACGGATACGGCATTCATATCTGGGAAAATGGGAATATGTGGTTCGGCCCTTGGAAGGATGGTGAAAGAAATGGATACGGCGCTTACTTTGATATTACGGCACACACCATTCAGTCAGGAAAATGGATTGGAAATGAATTGATAGCCGGTACTTCTTATATCTGTAAAGAAAAAGCGGAACCGGTTCTTCCAGCCAGAACCAGAACCGTTTCAAAACCATTTTCCTATAGCGGTACTGTTCGCTATATAAATTTACCGACCAGCTCATACATGTCATACATCACAGAAGCCATCAACAAATGGGGGAAATGCCGTACCGGAGCAATCACTATGTATGGAGCAGGAGTAGGAGTGTATGGGAATAGTGGATATGCCTACACCGGCAGTACTCCCAGCAAGCTTAAGAAACGTATAGAAGAAGCCAACAGCAGCAATGCTGAAATAACAGACATCAACATCACTGAAAATGGCAACTATGTAATTATCTTAGGCGGTTCAGGGTATTGGACTCTTGGTTATCCGGATGCATTCCTCAAAAAACTGGAACAATATCGTACAGGAGATTTAAGAGACGACAATATTCTTTCGGCCTGCTTCAATGATAAAGGAGAATGGGTCGTTATCACGGACAAGCATTACAGCTATTCAAATGAAACCATCAAAAACTTCATACTGAAAGCCGAAGAACTATACGAAGAGGTTTACTATGCCTATATTACCAATTATGGGATGATAGCTTGCTGCAAAAACGGAGTATATTACAAAAACATTCCATCCAATTTGGCAGAGGCATTGAAGAAACTCACATTCAAGCCCAAAGTCATCAAGTTTACAGACAATGGATTGTACTTGATTACAGATGGAGAATCACAAAATTATTATTTTATGTAATCACTCATTTTTTTTTAAATATAGGCAATAGGTTATAGCATAGGACTTTCCATGTCGTCAAATGGCTAAATACAACGTTAAAAAAAGTCGTTCAGTCCCGTTAAAGCACCATGCCGTTTTTAAGTGTTGTAACTTCGCACCGTGGTCACAAAGAAATAGGTCTCGCTAACTGACGAGTGAACGAAACCGCAAGTAACAACCATTAAAAACAAAAAACATTATGGCATTTCGTTATGTAGTAAAAAAGAGAATGGTAGGCATTGGTACCAAAACCGAGAAGTATGTAGCTGCTTCTTATTCCGTAGCAAATATTGATTTTGATAGATTATGCGACCAGGTGACCAGTCAAGGGATGGTGCCAAGAGGTATCGTAAAAGCCGTATTGGACGGTATGATTGACGCACTCTGCACCTATGCCAGCATCGGTGCAACCGTACGGCTGGGAGACTTCGGAAGCCTCCGACCGGGATTGAACGGCAAAAGCCAGGAGGATGCAAAGTCTGTAACGGCTGATGTCGTTTACCGCCAGAAACTGATTTTCGTGCCGGGACAACGTTTGAAGAACATGATGAAACAATCGGGCATCACACGATTGGTAACCGGCTCTGAAATCGTGCCGGACAATGAAGAAAATCCCGGAGGAAACGAAAGCGGAGGCGACGGCAATGATGGTGACCAAGGTGAAAATCCATTAGGATAAACTGATAGAGTTTTATCAAGGAAACAAACAATTCCACAGAGGAGGCTTCATGACAAGTCTCCTCTGTTTATTTATATGACCTGTTTCGCTATCCATGCACAAGCCTCAGCATCAGCCAACGCATGATGATGATGTTCCAACTGATAGCCACAGCAAACAGCCACTGTATGCAACTGATAGTTAGGCAATCCCTTTATAGCACGACGTGATGCCTGCAAAGTACAATAAAACTCATAATCCGGATAATCCATGCAGTAAGTACGGAAAACAGCTTTCAGGCAGCTTTCATCAAAGGCCTTGTTGTGCGCTACCAATGGCAAGCCTTCAATGCGTGGAGCTATTTCCTGCCACACAACGGGAAAGATAGGAGCATCCTGGGTATCTGCCAACGTCAGACCATGCACGCGGGTATTCCAATAAGTGTAATACTCCGGTTCGGGGACGGATGAGGCTATAATAATGGTCCACAATCTCTCCATCACGTACGATAACCACTCCTACACTACAAACGCTGGTACGCTGTTCGTTGGCCGTTTCAAAATCAATGGCAGCAAAATCTTTCATCCGATATGGTTTTATAGTCGCCAAAGATACGAAAAATTCACTCTGTTCCTTTCATTCTACACCTGGTTTCCATTATCTTTGTCCCCCGGACAAAGGCTAAAATATCATGGAACATCCACTTTCGCAATTCAAATATTGTCCGAAATGCGGTTCAGCCCATTTCGAAGTTCATAACGAGAAGTCGAAGCAGTGCGCCGACTGCGGTTTCGTCTACTGCTTCAACCCCTCTTCCGCCACCGTCGCCTTGATACTGAACGAGCGCGACGAGCTGCTGGTGTGCCGCCGCGCCAAAGAGCCTGCCAAAGGGACGCTGGACCTCCCCGGAGGCTTCATCGACATGACCGAGACCGGTGAGGAAGGCGTTGCCCGCGAAGTAAGAGAAGAAACCGGCATGAAGGTGGCAAAGGCCGAATATCTCTTCTCCCTACCCAATATTTACATCTATTCCGGCTTCCCCGTACACACGCTGGATATGTTTTTCCGTTGTACGGTGGAGGACACCTTGCACTTCGAGGCGATGGACGACGCGGCAGACCTCTTCTTCCTCCCCTTAAAAGATATCCGTACGAAAGAGTTCGGGCTCGGCTCCATCCGCAAAGGAGTGGGTATCTTCCTGGAAGACATGCGGAAGAACAAAAGCGAATGATTATTCGTTCCTATTATGGTATATATCCTAAAAAAGCCAAACAAGTGTAACATTTCCGGGGTAAAACCCGTATTTTTGTAAAATACCTATCTAACAAAAGAAGATGAAACATAAAATCTCCCGAATATTGTGCACAACACTCTGTTGCGCACCTTTACTCGCCTCAGCACAAACAAGCGAGAAGAGTACTTCTCCCAAGCGACTCTACCAGGAAGGACAAACGCTGTTCCAGCAAAAGGCCTATGCTGCCGCCATCTCTCCGTTGCAAGCCTATGTACGCCAGATGAATGCAGACGGCAAGCCTCTGCCCGATACCGGCGAGCGGCAAGAAGCGGAATACATGCTGGTATGCGCCGCATACGAGCTCAGAGACCCCAAAAGCCATAGACTTGCTCCGCGCCTTCCTGGACGAATATCCTGATACTCCCCATGCCAACCGCATCTACGCCCTGATTGCCTCCGCCTACTTCTTCGAAGGCAATTATGACGATGCCCTCGCCATGTTCAACTCTGCCCGCCTCGACCTTCTGGGTACCGAGGAGCGTGACGACATGACCTACCGCCTTGCCACCTGCTATCTGAAGACGGGCAATGTAAAGGAAGCAGCCATCTGGTTCGAGACCCTGCGCAGCACCAGCAGGAAATATGCAGCGGACTGTGCTTACTACATCTCTTATATCCGATATACCCAAGGACGGTATGACGAAGCGCTCAGCGGTTTCCTGCCTTTGCAGGACAATGCCAAATACAAGGACTTGGTTCCCTATTACATCACCGAAATCTATCTGTTGAAGAAGCAGTACGACAAGGCGGAAATCGTGGCGCAGAATGCACTGTCAGCCCATCCCGACGGTCTGAGCTACACCCACACGGCGGAGCTGAACCGTATCCTCGGTACAGCCGAATACCATTTCGGGAAGTATCACGAAGCCGTAAAGTCCTTCGGACAATATATAGAACACAATGCCGAATCTGCCGCTCATAGAAGGGATGCCCTTTACATGCTGGGAATGTCCTATTATCAATGCGGCGTGTATTCGCAAGTCCCCTCCGTCCTCGGCAGAGTGACTGCCGAAAACGACGCCCTTTCGCAGACGCATACCTGCACATGGGACTGTCTTATCTGCAACTGGCAGACAAGACCAAAGCGCGTATGGCCTTCGAGCAGGCTGCCGCCTCCAACGCCGATATGAAAGTCAAGGAACAAGCCGCCTATAACTACGCCTTATGCATCCACGAGACCTCCTATTCCGCTTTCGGCGAATCGGTGACCGTCTTTGAGAAATTCCTAAACGAGTTCCCGAACTCTCCTTATGCCGAGAAAGTCAGCAACTACCTGGTGGAAGTGTACATGAATACACGCAGCTACGATGCCGCACTCAAATCCATCGACCGCATCTCCCATCCCAGCAAAGCCATTCTGGAAGCCAAGCAGAAGATTCTGTTCCAACTCGGGACCCAGTCTTTTGCCAACACACAGTTCGAGCAAGCCATCGGTTACTTCAACCAAAGCGTCACGCTGGGACAATACAACCTCCAGACCAAGGCAGACGCCCTCTACTGGCTCGGCGAGTCTTATTACCGCCTGAACCGGATGAGAGAAGCCGCCCGCAATTTCAACGAATATCTGTCACTCACCCGGCAGAGGGATACGGAGATGTTCGCCCTTGCCTACTATAACCTGGGCTACATCGCTTTCCACCAGAAAGACTATTCGACGGCAGAGAACCGTTTCCGCAACTTTGTCCAACTGGAGAAAGGCGAAAACCCGACCGCATTGGCAGATGCCTACAACCGCATCGGTGACTGTAACCTGCACGTCCGCCGTTTCGAGGAAGCCAAGCAATACTACGCCAAAGCCGAGAACCTGAACACTCCCGCCGGAGACTATGCCGTCTATCAATTAGCGCTGGTATATGGCATGCAGAAGAACTATACGGAAAAGGTGAGCATGCTGGACCGACTTGCAGCCAAATATCCCAACTCGCCCTACGCCATCAATGCCCTCTACGAGAAGGGGCGCTCCTACGTACAGAGCAACAACAGCCCCCAAGCTATCGCCGCCTTCCGCGAATTGCTCGGCAAGTATCCCGAGAGTCCCGTCAGCCGTAAAGCTGCTGCAGAAATCGGCCTGCTTTACTACCAGAACGATGACTATGACCGTGCCATAGAAGCCTACAAACATGTAGTCACCCAATATCCCGGAAGCGAGGAAGCCCGCCTTGCCATGCGCGACTTGAAGTCCATCTACGTAGATGCCAACCGCGTGGATGAGTTTGCCGCCCTTGCCGCCCAAATGCCGGGAGAAATCCGCTTCGAACCCAGTGAGCAAGACTCGCTGACTTACATCGCTGCCGAAAAAGTATATATGAAAGGCGAAGCCGCACCTGCCAAAGAGAGCTTCACCCGCTATCTGCAAAGTTATCCGGGAGGCGCTTTCAGCCTGAATGCACACTACTACCTCTGCGTCATAGGCAAAGAGCAGAAAGATGACGAGGCGGTATTGGAACATGCCGGAAAACTGCTGGAATACCCCGATAACCCATATTCTGAAGAGGCTTTGCTGATGCATGGAGAAATTCTGTTCAACCGCCAGCAATATGACCTGGCATTGGCCGACTACAAGAAATTGCAGGCCAAAGCCACCACGGCAGAGCGCCGCCAGCTTGGCGCTATCGGTGTACTGCGCTGTGGAGCACTGATGCATGATGATGCGGAAGTCATCAACGCCGCCACAGCCTTGCTTGCCGAAGCCAAGCTGTCTCCGGAGCTCCGGAACGAGGCATTGTACTACCGTGCCAAGCATACCTCAACCAGAAGCCGACAAGAAGGCAATGGATGACCTTCAGCTGCTGGCCAAAGACACCCGTACCCTTTATGGAGCCGAAGCCAAATATCTGGTGGCATTACAATGGTACAACGCCGGTAATTATGCCTCTGCAGAAAAGGAAATCCTTAATTTCATCGACCAGAGTACACCGCATGCCTACTGGCTGGCACGCAGTTTCATACTTCTGTCTGATGTATATGTAGCCATGGACAAGAAGCTCGATGCACGCCAATACCTATTGAGCCTGCAGCAGAACTACCAGGCCGACGACGATATAGCAAGCATGATTAACGAAAGACTGGAGAAATTGAAGTAAGAAATATAGCACATTATGAAAAAGATACAATATATCCTCGCAGGAACTATGCTTGTCTCCCTCTCTTTGGGAGCACAAGCCCAGACACAACCCCAAGACACCACCATGAACCGTACGGTAGTCGTGGAACAAGAATATAATCCGGACATCATGGATGCCTCCAAAGTGAACGTGCTTCCCAAGGTGGAACCTCCTACCGTCAGCAAAAAGGCGGTGGAATATGACGCCACCCTGATGCCGGCAACCCATATCCCGGCAGGTATCATGCAAGCCTATACCGGAAAAGAGACGCAGGCGAAAGCGCTGCCCGGATATGTACGCTTGGGATACGGTAACTACGGTAACCTCGATGTACGCGCCAACTACCTCTTCTCCTTATCCCCCAAAGACCGCCTCAACCTGACATTCACAATGGATGGCATGGATGGCAAACTGGACTTGCCGGATAATGGCGGGAAGTGGAATTCATTCTACTACCGTACCCATGCTGCCATGGATTATGTACATGCTTTCAGCAAAGTCGATTTGAATATTGCCGGAAAGTTCAACCAAAGCAATTTCAACTTCCTGCCCGACTTCGTCAGCAACAAGCAGAAATTCGTTTCGGGTGATGTACATTTCGGGGTAAGTTCCACGAGTGACGATATGCCTCTCCAATTCCGTGCCGAAACCAATTTGTTGGTCTACCAGCGCCAACACGACCTCATGGTGAGCAATATCAAAGAAAATATCGTGCGCACCAAAGCCGATGTCACCGGTTCCATCTCCGATGAGCAGACCATCGGCATGGCTTTTGCCATGGACAACACATTCTACAGCGACGGACGTTTCGAGAATCACACCGACGTAGACTTCAATCCATACTATCTCTTTCAGAATGACGACTGGAAAATACGTCTCGGCGCACACGTCGACCTGGCTTTCGGCTTCGGCAAGAAGTTCCGCGCCGCTCCCGACGTAGAAATGCAATACATCTTCTCGGACAGCTACATCCTCTACGCACAAGGTAAGGGAGGACGGCTGCAGAACGATTTCCGCCGTCTGGAAACCATTACGCCTTATGGCATTACAAACCAGCAGCTTGACAATACCTACGAACAGCTCAACGCAGCCATCGGCTTCAAGGCAAGCCCGGTCAGCGGATTGTGGTTCAACCTATACGGCGGGTATCAAGATTTGAAAAACGACCTGATTGACACTCCGACTGTCAAGTCCGACGGGATAAGCAATGTTTACCTCACAGAAGATACCAAGAACCTCTACGCCGGAGCCGACCTGAGCTACAACTACAAGGATGTTTTCTATCTCGCCGCCAATGCCGTCTATCGCCATTGGACAACGGACTCAGACGGTTCTGATGTCGTAGTAAGCTTCAAACCTTCCGTAGAAGGCAATCTCAATCTCAAGGTACGCCCCATCTCCCCACTGCTTGTCGGCATCGGCTATCAGCACATCTCACGCCAAGGCGTGGAGGGCAACAAGGCAGACCCCGTCAGCAATCTCTATCTAAACGGCAGTTACGAACTCTTCAAAGGTATCTCCGTGTATGCGCGCGTGAACAACTTGCTGAACAAAGATTACCAGTACTACTGGGGATACCCTTCAGAAGGTCTCAGTTTCTTAGGCGGAGTAAGCTTCCTCTTTTAATAGGGGCAGCACAAGCCGGAGCTCTAATTTGAACAAAAAAGGTCATTTTTGCTAAATTCTCCTTATATTATAAGGTGGGAAGAATCTTTTTTTCCTACTTTTGCGGGCGAATTCAGTGGCGGGAGTCACTAAAAAACAGAAATTTATGCAGAAGAACCTTGTCATAGTCGAGTCTCCGGCGAAAGCAAAAACAATTGAAAAATTCCTTGGAAAAGATTTCAGAGTCCTTTCCAGCTACGGCCACATACGTGATTTGAAGAAAAAAGAATTCAGTATTGACGTAGACAAAGACTTCAAACCGCATTACGAGATACCGGCGGATAAAAAGAAAATCGTAACCCAGCTGAAGGAAGAAGCCGAGCAGGCAGAAACCGTATGGCTGGCTTCCGATGAGGACCGCGAAGGGGAAGCCATCGCATGGCACTTGTACGAAGTGCTGAAACTGAAACCGGAACACACCAGACGTATCGTCTTCCATGAAATCACCAAAGGTGCCATCCTGAAAGCGATAGAAAATCCCCCGTGACATTGACATCAACCTGGTCGATGCCCAGCAAGCCCGACGTATCCTGGACCGTATCGTAGGTTTTGAACTTTCACCGGTATTGTGGAAGAAAGTGAAACCTGCCCTTTCTGCAGGCCGTGTACAGTCCGTAGCCGTCCGTCTCATTGTAGAGCGCGAACGCGAGATACATGCATTCCAAACCGAAGCATCCTACCGTGTTACCGCCGTATTCCTCGTTCCGGACACTGACGGCAAAACAGTGGAAATGAAAGCCGAACTGGCGCACCGGCTCAAGACAAAGGCAGAAGCCCGGAAATTGCTGGAGAGCTGTAAAGCAGCTACGTTTACCATCAGCGACATCACTACCCGTCCGCTGAAGAAACTCCCGCCGCCCCGTTCACCACCTCTACCTTGCAGCAGGAGGCTGCCCGCAAACTGGGATTCACCGTGGCACAGACCATGATGGTGGCGCAACGTCTGTACGAATCCGGATTGATAACCTACATGCGTACCGACTCCGTCAACCTTTCCGAACTTGCCGTCAACGCCAGCCGTGAAACCATCTCCAACCTGATGGGCGAACGTTACGTACACAACCGCCACTTCGCCACCAAGACCAAAGGAGCGCAAGAAGCCCACGAAGCTATCCGCCCCACCTATATGGAGAATGCCAAGATAGAAGGTACCCCGCAGGAAAGAAAGCTGTACGACCTCATCTGGAAACGTACCATCGCCTCGCAGATGGCAGATGCCGAAGTGGAAAAGACAACCGTAACCATTGCTATCAGCAACGAGACGGAGACTTTCACTGCAACCGGCGAAGTGGTGAAATTCGACGGCTTCCTCCGTGTCTACCGCGAATCATACGATGATGACGTAGAAACCCAGGAAGATGAGGCACGCCTACTGCCCCCTCTGAAAAAAGGACAGAAGCTCGAACATGAAGGTATCACCGCTACCGAACGTTTCACCCAACACCCTCCCCGCTACACGGAAGCAAGCCTTGTGCGCAAATTGGAGGAACTCGGTATCGGACGTCCGTCTACCTATGCTCCGACCATTTCCACCATCCAGCAACGCGAATACGTGATAAAAAGGAGAAAAAACGGGTGAAGAACGCACCTACAATGTGCTCAACCTGCAGGGTAATGAAATAACGGACAACAACCATACAGAAATCACCGGAGCCGAAAAGTCAAAACTGATGCCGACAGACACCGGTATTGTGGTCAATGACTTCCTGATAGAGTACTTCCCGGACATCCTTGACTACAACTTCACTGCGAGCGTCGAAAAGCAATTCGACGAAATAGCTGAAGGTGACAAGCAATGGACCGCCATTCTGAAAACATTCTATAAGAAATTCCATCCTTCAGTAGAAAACACACTTGCCGCGAAAACCGCCCACAAGGCAGGCGAACGGATTCTGGGAACAGACCCCGTCAGCGGAAAACAAGTGTCCGTAAAAATCGGACGTTTCGGCCCAGTAGCACAGATAGGTACTGCCGAAGATGAGGAAAAGCCCCGTTTCGCCCAGGTAAAAAAAGAAATGTCCATCGAGACCATTACGCTGGAAGAAGCGCTGGAGCTGTTCAAACTTCCCCCGTACCCTCGGAGAGTACGAAGGTAAGAATGTAGTCGTAGGTGCGGGACGTTTCGGACCTTATATCCAGAACAACGGCTTGTATGCCTCGTTACCCAAGACAATGGACCCGATGACTGTTACGCTGGAAGAAGCTATTGAACTTTTGCAAAAGAAACAAGAAGCAGAAGCCCAAAAACATATCAAGAAGTTTGAGGAAGAACCGGAACTGGAAATCCTGAATGGACGCTATGGCCCTTACATCGCTTATAAAGGCAGCAACTACAAGATTCCTAAAGACATCATCCCTCAAGACCTGAACCTTCAAGCTTGTCTGGAAATTGTGAAACTGCAAAGCGACAAGGATACGGGCAAGTCTAAGCGGACTGCAAAGGCGGTGAAAGCAACGAAAACGACTAAAACAACCGCCAAGGCAACTGCCAAAACAAGCAAGACAAAATAGGACTTAGTCTACACGTATAAAATGGGAGAAAGGAGACGATAATTTAAACTTCTATTATTTCTACCACAAGAATAAATATTGCACTATAAAAAAATAAGCCCGAAGAAGTATCCTCGGGCTTATTCTTTTATAGTACAATGTTTACATCCTATCCGGCACCTCAATTCCCAGCAATCCCATACCTAAGCGTACCACCTTGGCTACATTCTCGGACAATGCAAGGCGGAATACCTTCACTGCTTCGTTCTCCTCACGCAGAATGCTGAAGTCATGGTAGAACTGGTTATATTCCTTCACAAGGTCATACGTATAGTTTGCAATGATGGACGGACTGTAATCCTCACCTGCCTGCTTCACAATAGCGGCAAAGTCGGCAACCATCTGTATCAGTCCCTCTTCCTTCTCACTCAGTTCAATGCCGGCAGGTAACTGGGCAGGGATTTCGATACCGGCCTCTTTTGCCTTGCGGAGAACAGACTGGATACGTGCATAAGTATATTGGATGAACGGTCCCGTATTACCATTAAAGTCGATGGACTCTTTTGGATTGAATGTCATGTTCTTGCGGGCATCCACTTTCAGGATGAAGTACTTTAAGGCACCCAGACCAACGATACGGGCGATATTGTCTGCCTCTTCCTTTGTCAGACCATCCAGCTTACCCAGTTCATTGCTGGTTTCCTTGGCTGTATCAATCATCTCCGCCATCAAGTCGTCAGCATCAACTACTGTACCTTCGCGGCTCTTCATCTTGCCCTCGGGAAGTTCCACCATACCGTAAGAGAAGTGCACCAACCCTTTACCCCATTCGAAGCCCAGTTTGTCGAGCAGGATGGACAATACCTGGAAATGGTAATTCTGTTCGTTGCCTACCACATAAATCATCTTGTCGATGGGATAATCTGCAAAGCGGAGTTTGGCAGTACCTATATCCTGCGTCATGTAGACGGATGTACCGTCCGCACGCAACAGCAGCTTGTGGTCCAACCCCTCCCCCGTGAGGTCCGCCCATACAGAGCCGTCTTCTTTCCGGTAGAAGAAGCCTTTCTCCAGGCCCTCCATTACCTTCTCCTTACCTTCGAGGTACGTGTTTGATTCGTAATATATCTTATCAAAAGTTACACCCATCATACGGTAAGTCTCGTCAAAACCTGCATACACCCAGTCGTTCATTTTCTTCCAGAGCGCACGTACTTCCGGGTCATTGGCCTCCCACTTTACCAGCATTTCACGAGCCTCCTTCATCAAAGGAGATTCAGCTTCCGCCTTGGCTTTGGCTTCTTCCTCATTCATGCCTTCGCTTTGGAACTTGGCCATCAGCTCCTTCACTTCCGCTTTATAATGCTTGTCGAAGGAAACATAGTAATCGCCAATCAAGTGATCTCCCTTCTTGCCGGATGATTCGGGAGTTTCACCATTTCCGTACTTCAGCCATGCCAACATGGACTTACAGATATGAATTCCACGGTCATTGACAATATTTGTCTTTACTACCTTATTACCGTTGGCAGCCACTATATTAGCCAGCGCATTTCCCAAAAGATTATTGCGTACATGTCCCAAATGAAGCGGTTTGTTGGTGTTGGGAGAAGAATACTCAATCATCACCAATGGAGAGTTGTCAGTAGCAGCCACGATACCGTACTGCTTGTCCGCATGAATGCCATTCAACAATTCTATCCACGCAGAGGAGGCAATGGTCAGGTTCAGGAAGCCCTTGATGACATTAAATGCTGCAACCGAAGGCTCGTTTGCCTGCAAGTATTCACCGATTTCCTGGGCCGTCTGCTCCGGTCCTTTCTTGGACATACGGAGGAAAGGGAATACAACCAGCGTGAGGTGTCCCTCAAATTCTTTCTTGGTTTTCTGCAACTGCACTTGTGTGGCAGGAACATCCTGTCCGTAAAGCGCTTTCAGTCCGCCGATGACGGACGATACCAGTTTCTGTTCTATATTCATGATTCAAATGTATTTTCCTGCGTGCAAAGATAGCGTAAACCGAAATCAGTACAAAACAAGCAGGCTTGTTTTTATTGACTCACAAGATATTCAACATACAAAGAGGGACGCTCCTTGTAAAACGTCCCCTCTTTGTATGTTGAGTATACTGTTCTTATTCAGCTGTCAATTCCGCACCTGGTTTGAATTTAACAACTTTCTTTGCAGCAATCTCGATAGGCTTTTTAGTAGAGGGGTTGATACCCATACGCGCTCCTCTTTCCACCACACTGAAAGTTCCAAAACCAACCAATGATACTTTATCACCGGCCTTCATTGCCTTAGTGACTGACGCGATAAATGCATCCAATGCTTTCTTTGAATCAGTCTTTGACAAACCAGACTCCGCTGCCATAGCGCTAATAAGTTCCGCCTTATTCATAATGCTTAAAAATTAATTAATATGTTACACAAAAGATATTTTTACTTTTCATCACAAACCTCCACAAAAATAGAGCAATATTTCTGAATATCAAATAAAAACATTAAAAAAAATATTGGAAAACAGCGAAAAAAGAAGGAATAGAATCTGCTTTTTCTGTTATAGAACAGAATTTATTCGTATTTTTGCCGGAGAATGCAAAAACAGACAACTGTTTTTGAACTGTAAAATGAATTGAAACAACAGATTATGAATACTATACCTACTGTAACCAAGAACCTTTTAATCATTAATGTGCTGATGTTTTTGGGCACCATTGTCGCCCAAAGCTACGGCATCGACCTCGCCCAATATCTGGGATTGCATTTTTTCCTTGCCGAAGATTTCAATGCAGCACAATTGATAACATATATGTTCATGCACGCCGGATTCGCGCACCTGTTTTTCAACATGTTTGCCGTATGGATGTTCGGACGTATTTTAGAGCAGGTATGGGGGCCAAAAACGATTTCTGTTCTACTATCTGGTGTGCGGCATAGGAGCCGGAATTATCCAGGAGGTGGTACAGTATATTCATTATGAGACAGTACTTTCCGCCTACGACAGCAGTGAATACCGGGCATGGCCATCATCCCGATGAAGGAATATCTCAATATGATGACTACCGTGGGAGCTTCGGGCGCAGTATACGCCATTCTGCTGGCATTCGGCATGTTGTTCCCCAACCAGCAAATGTTCATCTTCCCGCTGCCGGTTCCCATCAAGGCCAAATATTTTGTCATCGGATATGCCCTGATTGAGCTTTATGCCGGATTTGCAAACAGTGCAGGAGACAATGTGGCTCACTTCGCACATTTGGGTGGTATGGTATTCGGCTTTATCCTGATTATGTACTGGAGAAAAAAAGAACAGAGGAAATGGCTACTATTATAAACTGATTTAAAAGATTCATTCCGTAGAGGAACCATCTACATACAGCTGATTTATATCAAATGTGGGAGTATTCATCCTTACTACATTGACAGAAGTTATATTGCAACTTTTCAACCGGAGCCTCGGCGGAGCGTTTGAATGGCTGGAACTGCCTGCTTCACTACCCCGCTTCATAACCCAGCCTTGGTCTATCCTGACGTATATGTTTATGCACGCGGGAGTAATTGCATATCCTTTTAATATGCTTTGGCTGTACTGGTTCGGTGCTTTGTTCCTAAGTTTCTTCTCCGCGAAACATTTACGGGGCGTATATATCTTGGG
>ENA-OQDX01000032-OQDX01000032.1-human-gut-metagenome-genome-assembly--contig:-NODE-32-length-15227-cov-0.824503_pt1 | contig 15227 bp, 11 predicted proteins | sample MGYA00242788_ERZ504621 | MGnify/ENA primary metagenome ERZ504621 (study PRJEB26092, sample SAMD00036303) | human gut metagenome | host: Homo sapiens | study: EMG produced TPA metagenomics assembly of... | reverse complement strand
CTCGAACCCCGGTTGACCTTCATAAGCCTTTGGCGTATCGCACAAAGAGGTGAGATGGTTTTCCAAAACCACATACATGGCCAACATATGGCAGCGTGTGCTCATTACATGAGGATTTACATACTGTATCTTGAACTCCGAGCGCGGCAGTGCCCTGAACCCTCCCTGGTGATAGTCCGTCGCTCCTGCCAGCATCCTGGTGAAGGGTATCGCAATGTCATGGTCCGCATTCACCAGCGTGTCCCATTTGCATACTTCATAGTTGAGTGTCCCCTCCCGTGTGAATTCATTCGGATACGTCCTTACCAGTCCGGAAGGCTTGCTCGACCCATGGAACTGTATGAAGAGCCTGTGTCTTGCCGCACATTCCAGTATCTCTTCTTGGATGCGTATCATCTCTTGGTCATTACGGTCCATGAAGTCCACCATGAGTCCTTTTACTCCCCATCCCTCATAGAGCGCAAAGGCTTCTTCGAGTTTGTCGTACAACGGTCTCCAGTGTACCCACAGATGTATGCCAACTCCCTTGCTCCTTGCATATTCCACAATTCTTGGCATGTTCAGGCACGGTATCGGTTTTGTAACGTCCGCATTGGGTCCCGCCCATCCGAAATTGAAGTTGTCATCATAGTACCAAGGAGTCTCTGCATATCCGTAGATTCCATGTGCATCCAAGCCATTGCGTGCTGCAAAATCGATGTAGTACTTGTTTGTATCGAAGTTGTTTCCCGGAGAGAACGTGCTGTCCGGCACGACATTCCCGTTCCACCATGTGAACGTGGTCCGGTAAGGCTTAATCCATGAAGTGTCTTCAATCCTGCATGGTTCGTTCAGACTTGTTAGTATGTTCGTCTCCAGTAATCCTCCCACCCGGTCTGCAACGGATATCACGCGCCACGGGGTACGGTGTGGGAAACTGTCTATTTCAACCTTTATTTTTTCCTGCCCGAGTTTTGGCGAGAGCTTTCCCACCAGTCCACTCTTCTCCTTCACCAGGTACATTCCCGCGTAGTCCCTTATTGCCGCCTCTGTTATTGCCAGGGCCACCCCATTGTCGAATTCGAATGTGGCGGGCATCTCTATCAGCCTCTTCCTTGCGACCTTGTCATATCTTACATGACTGTATACCCCTTCGTGTGTATTCACATACCCGGGCAGGTACATGAGCAACGCCATCGGGTTTCCTTGCAAGTTGAACTGTGTCCTTTCATCGTACATCACGTATGAATCCCATGCTTTCTGTTCCGGAAATTCATATCTGAATGCTATCCCGTCATCGAATGCCCTTACAACCAGGTTTATCAGACGGCCGGAATCTGACCGTTCCTGCATGGGAACGGTCATTTCATTGCAACGGCTACGTACACTACTTGTCTTGCCGACAATGAGCTTGTATGTCTCATCAATCTTTTTACGCTGCACCTTTCCTGCTTTAAGATTCCTTCCGAACTCTCCGCTATCAAAGCTGAAACCAAGCAAAGAATTTGTTATAAGAGGCTGCTTCCTATAGTCGATGTCATATGAAACACTCTCCGACGTCACTTTCAGAGAAAATCTAAGTTTTCCGTCAGGAGACGATACAGACATTCTCTGCTGTGCAGAAACAGCCATAAAGGCAAAAATAGTGCAACACACAAAACAAAAAAGTTTTCTTCTTCTCTGTCATCTTAATCTGTCTTTGATTGTACATCCTATCCTAATTGACCTCAATCCACAATCTTGCCCGAAACATTATAGCGTTTCACATCAATGTTGCCATAAACCACATTCAACACAGGCTTTCCTGCTTTCCATTCAATGGTTCCGAAACCGGTATCAGTACTGATGAAACTTTTGAAATCACCAATCTTAGAATTGATGTACATGGTTTTGTCAACAGCATCATACCGTACTCCTGTAAGCCCCTGCAACATTCCATAGCTTGCCATGGCACGTGCATACCAGTGGCCGCACTCTATCTCATTGAATGGGTTTCTTACTCTTCCATCATATCTCTCACGGCATTCACGGACAATATCCAAGCCCTTTTCCACCTCACCTTTCATCATCAAATGACTGGCAACCTGATATTCGATACCGGTCCAGACTTCATTGCTGTATACAAAAGGCAGTGACAGCATACCACCCTTCGGCCATGTGCAAAGCAATAATCCGCCATCCTTACCACAAGCATACACCGGTCTTTGAGGATTGAAATGGTCTATCAAGTCATGTTTCAGATTGTATTTGTGTACGGCCACCAGATGGCTCCTGACCTTTTCATTGTCCAGCACTTCATCCAGTCCGCATACGGAAGCCATCCACATCCCTAAAATTCCATCGGACAGACAACCGGTACCGTATTGGTATTTTGGCCCTTCTTCCTTCAGCAATTTCAGGGCCTCTTCGGAATAACTTCCCCCGAAAGACATTACATCAACCGGATTGGGAGCCTGAAGCCCTTCCCACTGAATTTTCTGTATGAAATATTCTCCATCGAAGAGTGCAGTTTCCATGTATTTCTTGCCTTTTGACAGCAGGGCCGTATATTCCTTAACGGGTTGCTTCAGCTCCTTGCCCATCTCTATAAACGCAGTCAAAGCTCCCAAATAGAAACTTGTACACATGCCGTCCGGTCCCCAGAACTCGATGTCATAAGTATTGTGGTGCGGCTCTTCAAGATAGCCCTTATGCAAGGGGTCCCATGTACGGATGCAATAGTCAAGACTCTTTTTCACTGCCGGGAAAAGGTCTTTCATCCACTGTGTATCCCCGCTGATACGCCATTCACGGTAAACTTTCATAATCCCGCCCAACTGTCCGTCGGCAGCAGCATGGAAGTTGTGAGGCGGTGCCGAAATAGGCAAGTTGACTCTAAAATTCTGGTGTCCTTCCGTATTCTGGCTTACCCTGAATTCCGTTTCACGCAAGGTTCTTTCCAAAGACGGGAACAAATGGGGCAAAGCCTGTGCATAGTTCCACACATGCGTACAACTTCCGTGACAAGAGCCAAAAGAATCCTGACATCCTTCCCAAGCCCAAAATCTTCCATCCCATTGACGTAATACCGTAGGAGATTTCAATATAGTTAAATTAGCAGCAACAGCCTCCAGTACTTCTGCCGGCAAAGAGGAACTATAGAATGCATCGCTGAACAGCCGGCTGTTCTTTTCCAGCATCGCCTGGTTTGCATCCCAATAGCCGATAACCTCATTCAAACTCTTGAAGCGCTCCGAGTACCAAGGTCTGTAGGTAGCTTCGACATCTCCTTCATCTGCCAGGAATTGTTTTTCTTCTTCAGAAGAATCCACAACCTGCCAGTCTCCCCAACTGTTACTTTCAAAATCGGCAAGTAAGGTGGATGTAGAAGACAAGTTGTAAATATCTTCATTCCTATTGTCTGTCAACACAAACTGGTCGGCCAGAATATGTCCCCACGGGTAAACATCCAAATCAATGACTTTCACAAAAGCCTTCTTTCCTTGATAAGGTTTCAAATCCCATACGGTTTCACTCAGAGTCTCCGTCTGATTTCCGACCGCCGTCTCTACAATCTTTCCGTCTACTACAAGATTTACAGAAGTACGGTCAGCCTGACTGCCTCCACCTACCAGAAACTTCAGATATCTTTTCCCAATATTGAACTCAGGAGACTGAATAATACCCGTCAGTCCATCTCCACCCCTATCGAACGAGTTCAGCAACTGCTTGCCGACAAAGCCGCTCACAGGTTGCTGACCGGAAGCCGTTCCCTTGCAGGGCATTCCCGTAAATGCCTGTCCTACCTTTCTGGCACCACCGATAGAAAGGTTTGAATCGGGCAGATACCAGCAGAAGTTTACCCTGACTGTTTTCGTCTCTCCCGGCTGCAACGCTAACGGAACATAAACAGACGCTCCCGGAGCAGCACCTTTAACCGGCTGCTTATCAGCGATCCGCCCATAGCGAATATTATCCCAAACCACAGTCTGCGGATCGAACCAGGCACCACGGAACCAACAATGGTCTACAACAGCAGCAGCATTGTCCACATAAATAGCTAGCCCACTGTTGTTCTGATCGGATTCTAAAACAAACCCGTTCTTTACTCCTCGGATAGTACCCTGACCATCAATGAAATTTTTGGTATTATAAGAAAACACGGTTTCGATAGCCTTATCGGAAGTGTTTGTAAACTGATATTCCAGTACTCCAACCGGTAAGCTGGAATTGTCCGCATCCGTCGGAATAAAAGGACTCCAACCCGTAATCTTTGCCACCAAAGGCATATCCTTGTCTCTTAAATCAATAGTCGCAAAAGGAAAACGTGTCTGGAAAACCGCCTCCTCAAAGCGGGGAAGGCCATATGTCTTGTCTCCCCTACCTAAACCACTCTGTGCAGGACCAAATAACTTCCAAGTCGGAACCTGCCCTTCCAATACCTTTGCTCCGTTCTCAACCCCCTTTACACTAAATCGCAGCAAAGGTATACGGCTCATTCATCACATCAGGATGGTGCCTGAGAGACACATGCGAAATGGCACCGGTTCCCTCCAAACAGAACATTCCGGCGCCGATTCCCCCTATAGGAAATGCAATCTTATCCAGATATTCCTTTTGATACTTACCGTTAAACTCCCGCCTTCACTGTTCTGGGACATTGCTTTACCCGGAAACAGTATAGCCACATTAAATAGGGCCAATAAAGTTAAAGTTGATCTTACCATAGCTGAATTATTAATGTTAACGAATCATTATTCTATTTTTCCAAATTTATCAAGGAGGCGGTTGTACGCTTCAGCCGCTGCTCCATTTCCCCCAATCATAGATTGTAAACTCACCCATACCTTCACCTGCCGGATTTGTACGGCCGCCATGCCCGTAATTTTCCATCATGAATCCATAATCCTCTGAAGCAAAGAACGGATGAACTTTTTCCCATTGCTGTTTGGTTTGAGGATTTTCAGTACAATACATCATTACAAAAGATGCCTTAAGTGCAGCATATCCCCGTTCTATATACTCTGGCTTATCAAGAAGTTTTCCATATTGAATGATGAGTTCGGAAAAAAGACTTTCGCGTGAATCATTCCATTCACCATCGGCATTCAACACACCAAAACCACCCAATACATTTACATACATGTATGGCGGCTGCCACGATGCTTGGGTCATCAGCAATTCATCAAGTGTACGCTGTCCATAATCAAGATATTCTTTATTTGAGGTAAGACGATAGCACTCCAGTAAGGCTTCAGCTGTCCAGAACATTGAAAAATTATTCTGTTTATGCATATTGTTCCGCAAAACTTTTTTACCTACCAAGTTATCCGAACCGTAACGAGAACAAGACCAATAGGTTTCAAAGTCTTCCCACTTCCCAACCGGGATAATTTCATGGATAACTGCATTCATGGCTTTAAATGCTGCCCGTTTATACTCTTCCTTATGTGTAAGCTCATACAGTTTAAGTAAAAAAAGTAACTGATAAAGATGTTTCAGGAGAAGCATTCAAATGGTTCATCGGCTGCATTGTCTTTAAGTCAAGCCAGCCAGGGAAAAAACCATTTTCATACTGTATTCCAAGTAAAGCCATCGCATAATCTTCTGCATAAGCCAAAAGACGGGCATCTTTTTTCTAATTCATCATACCACCGAAGCATCAACAATGCTGTCCAACTCATATCAAGAATATGATACGGAGATTCTTTCGGATTCCAGGTATAAGGATTTCTGTTGGAATTTCCCCAATAATAGGTATTCCACCCCTTGCTCCGATTATACTTTTTACCATCAATCTCTACTTCATGCATTTCCGTACCGATAAGTCCATAGAAAAAACCATTCCTCTGCGGAAATGACAGAGCCAGTTCTTTTGTCAAATTTGCTTTTGCAAGAAGCTCCCTATTACCGGTTCTTCTTGCATATCGATATAATCCACTTGCAGAACGCAATGAACTGAACCATGCCTGATTCCAGATAGAACGAAATTCACGTTCATTATCTCTCCGGATAATTAGGACTTTGAGTAACATTCACAATGAATACGGGAGCACCCACTTTTTTCCCATCTAACTCAAATTGCTGCCACACATTTTCTGACCATGAATTAAAAGCCCAATTATAAGTATGTTTCACATACGTTTCTAGGTTTTCCTTCACCGGATTACCTTTCTCATATGCAGCATGCCCCCATCGACTCCACATAAATTCTAACGGCTTCTTAAAAGGATTCCGCAATACTTCCTTGCTATCAGAATACATCAAATAAAAGCCTATTTCAATATCTCCTTTTGGGTAAGTAGTTTCTTGATCACGCTCAAACAGAACGTGTTCGGATACATGGTTATTACACATTCCGAGAATAAGTGTATTAGAGGATGCGTCCATATCCATATACCATCGTACAGGAGTCCCCTTCTGCATAATATCCAAATCGGGAATAAGAATAAGAGTTTGATGATCGTCTGCTACAATAAGGGCAGGAGAACGGAATACATGTTGATCGATGACATTTCTATCAGTAGGAGTAAGATGTGGCGCCCAATGGAACGAAGGTAAAAAATCCGGCTTTACGGCTATACGCCAATCACCTTGTTGAACAGAGTTTTTAAGCGAAAAAGAAAGGTTTATGTACAAAGTGTTGTTATCTATCACTTTCACATGGCTTTTTCCTCTCTCAATTCCTAATAAATCATACTGTATAGCATCAATAGCTTTACTAAAATTTTTCGGAAAAACACCCTTATTCAACTCAATTCTCTCTTGTGCATCCCAATGCTCTTGAGCACAGATGCCTATGTTGGACATTATCATCCAAACAAAAGTTATAATTAATGTGCGTGTGTTCATGATATTATATTTATCAATATAATTAAACTCTCCCATATCAGCCAATTCAGCCTTCATTAAAAAAAACATTATAAGGCATCCACATTGACATCGTAAAATATAAATTATCACCAGTTACCGACAACGGATGAATGTAAGAACCATACAATTGGGCATACTCTCTACCATTAGCAAGCTCATAGGGTTCACTCCATGGGCCAGTTATGTCTTCTGCCGTACGCATAGTTATATTATATCTATCTGCATTGAAATAAGCAATTATCCATTTCTTATGTGTCTCGTTATATATAAAAGAAAGTTCACCAACCTTATCTTCTATTAATACTGTTGCCTCATTTTCATTGCCTTTTATCCATTGATTAGTAAAAGCATTCCAATATTCATAAGCTGTCTTATTCTCAATATCTGTTTCATGAAATCGTGCTAATTTAGCATTGCTATCCCTCCCCGTTTGAGTACCTATCATATAAACATATCCATCTTTCTTAAAGTACCCTACCTGGCCAAAGAAACTATAAGATGAGAAGGTTATATCTTTACATTTAGCCCATGTCAAACCATTATCAACCGACTTATATATTCCCGAATAATTTGTAATCCATCCCGTCCAATTTCTCATATTAAAATAATGCACATAATCTATTCCATTAGCACGAATAGCAGCTGTTGGGATAGAAGTCCAATCACCATTACCTGACGAATCTTTTCCTCCATATACTATCTCGCGGGCATACCCTTTATCATCAGTAGCCATATTACTGAATGACAATCCATCTTCTAAATCATTATCCTCCGAGAAAGCCAGCACATTACTACGCCAACTCCCTCCGTTAGGTCCAGGATTAGCCGGATTCGGTTTAAAGTCATACCCAAAAGTATCACCAAAGAAAATTCCATATTTTCCGGGCTGCATCTCCCAAATAATGCCAAGATCTGTTCCTCCTACATTCCATTTTGTCGCAGTATTATTAGGACTTGGAAAGTTTTCTCCATTTATTATACTCCCTGTAACGCGAGCTATACGAGTAACATTACGAATAAAAAAACCCCAACGGTTATCCACATTCAAAGAGAGTTCTTTCGACATATTACCATCTTTGTAAAAGGCAGCCAATACTAGCCGAAAATTCTGTGGATCTGTTTTTTGGATGGTATAATTGAAAATATAATCAGACGTAAGTTCGCTTTGACTTATCTTAGCTGAATAGCTGTCACCTACACTCTTTCTAACCAGCAAATAATCTATGGCATCAATATCCTTAAAATTCAATGTTGTTGATACAATTTTTTGTATCCTTATTTGGAATCAAATGAGTATCCAAAGGTATAATTTCATCAATAGGAATATAAGTTTCAGTTTCTTGTTCAGAAGTACAAGAAACAAATAAAAATATAAACGAAGAGAATACTATAAATAATATGTTTTTCATGTCTATTGATTCATTTTTCAATTTATCGTAACCAGATAACCCATTCGCCTTATATCAAATATTAAAATAGAGAGTGAGCTGACTCAGAAAAATACCAGTAAAAGCCCACTCTCTATCATTAACTACAAAAATCCTTCTCGAAACTATTCGACATTAACTATTACACCCTCAGAAGTAACAGTAGATGTACGCCCTGTTTCTTGATTTTCCTCAGTAAAAGTACCTACCAATTTAACGATATAGCGATACTTCTTAGCAGGATCAATAGTGAAAGTATGAGAGGTTTCCTCATTTACCAAGGTTATTCTATCTCTATAAATATTATTTTCCACTATTTGAATCTGTACTGAAATAGGACGTCTGAAGTCTTCTGGAATTACTGAAGGAATACTCCAAGTCAATGTCACTGTAGTAGCATTATCTTGAATATACTGCACATTCTCAGGCGTAGGTATGAAATAATTCAAGCCCTTGTCATCAAGCACATCTCTGTCATAGCAGCTGGACAGTGATAACACTACCAACAACATTGTAAAAATGGTTACTATCTTTTTCATAATTTTCTTCTTAATAGTTAAACATTAATATCCCGGATTCTGCGTATAGTTACCCTTTGAATAATTCATTTGTGGTTGGGAAATCGGAAAGTACTCATCACGACCGGCAGTAAAACGAGCATCATTGAACCAATCGAAGCGAGTTCTTTCAATAGTAAAATATTCGTTCATTGTCTTTTCCAACAATCCCCAACGCTGCAAATCAAAGAAACGATGACCTTCGCAAGCAAATTCAAGACGATTTTCCCACATTAAGGCTTTCCATGCAAAGTCCTTAGTCCAATTACAGTTAATACCCGGCTGATAAGTAGCAATATGATAATTCATTGTATATGAACCGTCAGCTTGAGTCAAACGAACCAAACTATTGGCAGCACGAGTACGAATCTGGTTAATATATGGCAGGGCTTCCATTTCTCTATCCAATTGAATCAAAATCTCAGCTTTCCACAGCAACACGTCATCGTAACGAATCATCTTCTTATTCATAGAATTAAATTGCCATCCATCATAAGCAATACAACCACAATCAGGATGTGGCATATCTTTGATGGGTTTCAAGAAACTATAAGTAATCGGATCACGAGTAGCAGTTGAATGGAATAATAAATCAGGATCATACTTCCAAGGCTGTCCAGGAGCTACGATAGTATGGCTAAATCGGGGATCCCATGTATACTTATCAAAGTAAGGCTTAGCGCCAGAATTAACGATATCCAAATTATAAGAACCATCTGAATTTTTAATATATTGACCATAATCATCCTCATTATAATCCTCGAAACGGGGTAAACCGTTTTCATCTGTCTTAAACGCATTAGTCAACGTATAGCTAGCATGGTTAAAGTCACAACACTTAAATACAAAATTACCAGGTTGTGTTTCGGGCCACATCCATGGATGATTCAAACCTTCAGCGCGATTAAATCGACCTGCTGTATGAAAATTATTATCAAGAGCAAATTGTAATTCCCAAATGGATTCTTTAGTAGCATTATCATACTCTACCAAAAAGTTATTACCAAAATCAGATTCCAAACCTACACGACCACCTTCTTGATCAATAATTTTATCAATATAAGGCAAAGCTTCTGCAAGTAATTCCTTATTGATATTTATCACTTGATGACGGTCATCCTGTTCGTAAGCCATATTTAATATTGTCCTAGCAACCATAGCAGTAGCAGCATTACGGCTTACACGACCTTTATCCATCTGATCCAAAGGCAATAATTCCTCGGCCTTTTTAAAATCATCAAGAATACGTTGCCATAAGTAAAGATCATTCCCCTTATCCAATTCACGGTTAGGTACTGCTTCAAAAGCATCTGACATACCTACTACATTCTCATCAATATAGGGTACATATTTCCAAAGTTTTTTCAAACGATACAACGTAAATGAACGGATAAAGAGCATCTCACCCATAAAACTATTCTTATTAGGTAACTCTTCTTCCGTAAAATTTGCCATTCTTTGAATTGCTGTATTACATCTTTGGATAACTTGATAAGAATTATACCAAGTACCATCCAATGCACCGGTATTAGGATTTACATAAGTAAAAAAGTGATATGTTACCAAAAAGAACCTACAGCATCAGCAACACCACCACCACCTTTGTAGCAGTCATCCGAACGCATAGAACCACTCCACCAATACATATAAGGAGAGGAATCCAATGACCCCATCTCACACATACGGGCATAGGCTGCTGTGACAAAACCTTCTATATCGCTAGGTTTGTTAAGTATATTTTGGTCCAGAACTTGTTTAGGATTGATATCCAAATATGAATCACAACTGCTGACTCCCAATATAGAGCATAGAGCAATTGATAAAGTTATATATTTGCTTTTCATAATAATTTATTAATTAAGTTTAAAAAGAAACATTGATACCGAAATTGAAAGTAAATGGTGTCAGATAATGATAAGAAGGTCTTTCTGGATCGAAACTTGTATATTTGTCATCTCCCCAAAACTTCTTCAAAGTAAATACATTATATGCAGCAGCATACAAACGCAGATTACTCATATGCATTTTTTTGATAAGCTTAGTCGGAAATGTATAACCCAATTCAATATTTCTCAACTTAATATATGAACCATCTTCTATGAACCAAGAAGAGAATCTTTGTTCTTGATTGGCAGTATTATTCGAGATAGCCGGAATATCAGAATTCGGATTGTCAGGTGACCAACCGCCCAACATACGAGTTGCATGATTTTTCCATGCAGGATTGGTGAAAAGCCAAATATCACTCTCTTTCTTCCAGTCGCTATTTACATCATTACCGAACATACCCTCAAAAAATAAGTTCAAGTCAAAGCCCTTATAAGCGAAATCAAAATTAAGACCTCCAAAGAAATCCGGGTCATAGCAACCTATCCAAGTTCTATCATATGTTTCATTGATTACACCATCACCATCTAAGTCCTTGTAGCGAATACGTCCAACTGCTTTACCTGGCTGGTCTGCATGAGCATCAACTTCCTCTTGAGTTTTGAAAATACCATCAGCTACCAAACCATAAGCAGAATTTGGAGAACGTCCTAAAATCAAATCGTGTACACCATCACCAGCATACTTATTGATTACATTGGAAGGAAGGTCAGTCAATTCAGTTTTGTATGTACCAATATTGGCACTAACAGCCCACTGGAATTCACTGGAGGGGTCACTCTTGAAAGATACTGTAAATTCTACACCTTGGTTATTCATACTAGCACCATTAACCCAAGGTTCACCACCTTCACCCATTGCTGCGATATATGGAGTCTGGACCAAGATATCATTTGTTTTCTTATAGTAATAGTCAAAAGAACCAGTCAAACGTTGATTGAAAAATCCAAAGTCAACGCCGAAGTCTGTTTGTTTGGTTGTTTCCCATTTCAAATCAGGGTTACCAATCCAAGTTCTTCTATAGCCAGACTGCAAAGCGCCGGTTGCTTGTCCCTTAATAGGATATGCAGTATCAAAATAATTAGTAGTAAATGGAGTAGTTGTGTAACCACGAGGTAATCCTTGTACACTACCATTCGTACCCCAACTGAAACGAATTTTCAGATCAGACAACCAGTCCGCATCTTCCATAAAAGCTTCATCCTTAATTCTCCAACCAGCAGAAAATGCAGGAAATACACCATAACGATTATTGACACCAAACAAAGAAGAACCATCACGACGTACAGTTGCAGACAACAAATATTTACCAGCATATGAATAATTGGCCTTAGCAAAAAGAGAGAAATAAGTATATTCATCAGCAGAACTACTTACATCAATTTCATCACCGGTAGCAACACTAAGACCGGCAAAATCACGATCTTCCAAATAAAGTCCTTCTCTACTTGCATAAAAACCTTCTTGTACATAACGGGTAAACTCACTACCAAATACAGCATCAATATGGTGTTTTCCAAAACTTTTATTATAGGACAAAGTATTAGTCCATACATAATTTAACGGATGGGACTGGTTATTTTCTTACATAATTTTTTATCATTGCCTCTAAAACCAGTCTCTACATAAGCCCCATCTACTGTTCTACTATAAGAGTTACCATAATTTATACCAAACTGAGTTCTAGCAGATATACCATTCCAAATATTCAGGTCTGCAAAAACATTACCAATAATTTTCACATAATTATTGATATTATCTTTACCCATAGTCATTTTACGTACCGGATTATCAAAATCATCAAGTCCTGCAGGTCCTGCCCAGTTACCATTTACATCATAAACAGGAACCATAGGTGGCATAATCATAGCCAAAAAAGGTTTCCCATTGACTTTTATACTGCAAATAAGAAATAGCTAAATTTTCTCCTACTTTCAAACGATCTTTAATCAAACTATATTCCGTGTTAGCACGTACAGAATATTGTTTGAAAAAAGAATGAATTTGTGTACCTTGGTTGTTAGTATACCCTAATGAAAACAAACTTTTAGCTTTATCCGAACCATTAGAAATAGTCAACTGATGATTTGTAGAAACTGCTGTACGAAAAATCTCATCCATCCAATTTGTATCAGTTGCTTTTACCAATTGATTATTATCCAAATATTCTTTCATTTTCATATTATCCAATACCAGCATTCCATTATCACCTCTATGATACTCATACTCAAAGCCATTGGGTAATAATAGGCCTGAACCATAAGCCCACTCATCATAAGCAGCAGCGCGGAAGGCAGCAGTACCCCCATTCTGTGGCGTTCATCATTTCCGGTCTATTTATTATAGAACTTACAGAAACACTACCATTATAGTCAATGGTAGTCTTACCAGCTTTACCTTTTTTTAGTTTGGACTAAAATCACACCACCAGAAGCACGTGCACCATAAATTGAGGCAGAAGCAGCATCTTTCAATACCTGAATAGATTCAATATCTCCTGAATTTATGTCACGTAGATTCAGACCTTCAGCTGGCATACCATCCAATACAATTAATGGAGTAACAGCTCCAGACAAAGAAGAAAGACCACGAATTTGAATGCCTATATCTTCTGCAGGATTACCGCCATTGTTGCTAATTTTCACACCGGCCATCTTACCCTGCATAGCTTTCATAACGTTAGCGGAAGTCTTCTTGATGTCTTTTGAATCCGCCAATGCAACCGATCCGGTTAAGTCAGCTTTTTTCTGAGTCATATAACCAGTGTATACAACGACTTCAGACAACATCGTAGCATCACTTTTCATAATAACATCCAAAGATTTCAAGCCTTTAACAGAATATTCTTCTGTTTTTTGACCAATATAAGAAAAGACTAACACAGCATTATCAGAAGGTATTCTTATCGAATATTTTCCCTCCACATCAGTAGTTGTACCTATAGTAGTTCCTTTAACGACAACATTTACCCCAATAAGAGGTTCATTAGTCCCTTCTTCCAGAACTGTTCCTTGTATTACTCTCGCTTGTTGAATCTCATTAGAAGTATCTACGCCATGCTCAGATACTTGAATAGATCCATTTGTCCCCGATGCAGCGGTTGCAAGGGGCAAATTATCCCCTGCATACACTGCAAATGATAGCATTGATGCCAATGCTATGAAACCATTCCTTTTAAAAGAAATCCTCATAATACTTTGATTTAATAGTTAATAAAAAAACAACGTAATTTTAAATATCGGGTATACCCAATTTTACCATCTTGGAATTTCCAAATCGTCCTTGCTCGGCAAAGCCGGGAATTTGGCATGCGGCTCGGCCTGGTACCAGAAAGTGGTCGACGAGATATCCGACTTCTGGTTGTTGTAGCGTCCGTCATGGCGCCATCCCAGGTCCTGTATCGTGACCTTCAGGTCCTTGTCGAAGCGTACCGGGTCAAGGATATGCCAGCGGTACAGCCCGAAAGCGGTCACCGCACGGTACAGCCCGTCGGGACGGATTACCTGGTGCATGCCGGCATAAGGGGTGGTGAACTCCTGGTACTGGCGCGTCTTCTGGTTCTCGAAATTGTACGAACCGCAGAAGTAGTCTCAGTCCCGGTCCCGCAGATAGTCGGATATTCCCTGTCACCGTCCATGTAGAACTTCGATTTCCCCCTCACCCCACCAGCAGTTGTCGTTTACACGCCACGCCAGGTAGGTACCCACGTACTGTCCCTTGCCCTTCACACCGTCAATCAGCGTGTGCAGCGACCCCTGGGTCGGGTTGGAGCGGCGGAACTGCGCGTGGAAGTAGGCCTCGTCCTCAGGAACTTCTGTCAGGGTGTAGTTGATTTGGTAGTACAGGCGCATCTCCTCGGCGGTGTTGATGTTCTCCAGCGTGATACGGGCTTTCTTGCGGAAAGGCATCTTCCAGTAGCAGTTGAAGGCGCTGCCCGGATTCACGCAGACGGCCAGTGAGGAGAGCTGTGCATATTCATTGTATGCGCTGCAGAAGAAGTCACCCACCGGACATTCGACGGAAGGCTCCTTCTCATCGTCCCAGTACATTCTCAGGATGGAGAAGCGCCAGTTCCCGGTCGGTGTCATCCAGATCTGCTGGATGGCTCCCGGACCCTCGATTTCCGCAATCGTGATTGTCTCTCCCGGTTTCACGATGATGAAGGGGTTTACCTTCCAACCCTTGCCCAGGTCCTTGGCCGCATGGTGGGCGTTGGCCACATTCCGCTGGTCCTTGTCCCTGACCGGATCGGCCATGCCGCCCTTGCCCTTCTCACCCGTGAAGTTCTCGGGGCTGATGGAACGTGTCTTCGCATCGGACAGTCTTGACAGGTTACCCATGTTCATGTCCAGACCGTTGAACGGGTAGTTGCTTTGGGCGTAAACACCCACGGTGACCATGCATAAGGCCGCCAAAATTAATGATTTGATTCTCATGTTTTAAATAGATTAATGGTTTGTATACTTAGTTAATGGTTTCAGCAAGTTTTGCCAGTTCAAGATATTTCTTGTATAGTTTTTCGTAG
>ENA-OQDX01000031-OQDX01000031.1-human-gut-metagenome-genome-assembly--contig:-NODE-31-length-15449-cov-0.973959_pt1 | contig 15449 bp, 12 predicted proteins | sample MGYA00242788_ERZ504621 | MGnify/ENA primary metagenome ERZ504621 (study PRJEB26092, sample SAMD00036303) | human gut metagenome | host: Homo sapiens | study: EMG produced TPA metagenomics assembly of... | reverse complement strand
CATCCTTTCCGCAGATAACGTGCCGGAAGGATGGTCCGCTCACCGTCCAGTTTCAAGTTTGTACTGTCGTTCAGTCCAATCCAGCCGGCTTTCCAGTCCGAACTGTCCAGCAAAGCCATTGACCAATATTGGATACTACTTTGCGCCTTGTCACCGGTATTTGTCCATACAGTGACACGCCACCAATATTTCTGTCCCGACTCCAAAGACGCCCCTGCGTACTTCACTAGCACCGATTGGCCAGACTCCACACGACCGCTGTTCCATACCAGCCCGGAGCCGGCCTGCAAGCCCTTTTCCGAGTCCGCCACTTCAATCTGATAAGCAGTCTGCATCACATCCTGCTTGTCGGTTACCAGTTGCCATGAGAAACGGGGAGCCGATACAGCTACTCCTTCGGGATTCTTCCGCATTTCAACAGTGGTTTCCTCCACTTTCAAGGAACTGCCACCCGATACTTGACAGCCCATCATCAATAGGGCCAACAAGGAGATTAAAATAGATTTCTTCATACTTGTCAGAATTTCGGTTTCTCCGCTTCCGTGGATGCAACGGAGCCTTCTACCGTCGGCCATCCGTCTTCCCAGCTAATCTTATCCAACATCAATACACGGCCTTCAGGCTTCTTTGTGCTCACCGCATGATAGAAGAACCAGTCATTGCCGGCATTGTCCGTCACAATCTCCGAATTATGACCGGTACCCACAAAGGAATTGCTTTTCTGAATCAGCACTTCGTGCTTGTTATCCATCATGCTACCGCCATTCTTGTCGACATAGGGGCCGAAAAGATTATCTGAACGGCCTACAACAGTAGTGTAAGTACTCTTCAATCCCTCACAACAACTTCCTATGGAAGCGAAGAAGTAGTAATGCCCGTCCTTCTTGTGAATATAGGTACCTTCGTAAGCGGTTCCTGCCACTTGCTGCGGTGTGGCGCCGTCCTTCAGAGAGAGTCCGTCATCAGACAGTTCAATCGCATAGATTCCTCGAAAACTGCCCCAGAAAAGATATTTCTTCCCTCCATCCTCTATATAGAAAGGGTCGATGGAGTTCTGTACATTGATTTCATTGCTGCGGAACATCTTTCCGTGGTCCGTAAAAGGTCCCTCAGGCTTATCGGCAGTAGCACAACCGATGCCGCAAGTTAACTCGCCTCCCCAAACAGACATAGAATAATAGAGCACGTATTTATCACCTATCTTGTTGATGTCCGGCGCCCACAAACCGCCGTTCGGCTCAAAATCAGGCCGCGTACGGTCCGTAAAGGCAGTACCTACATACTCCCAATCCACCAGGTTCTTGGAACGGTGAATCGGCAGATTGCGTATGTCCTCGGTGGCATACAAATAATAGTAACCATCATCCCCCTCAATGACAGAAGGGTCTGGCAAACTATAATCTATCACCGGATTGCGATAGACATTCTTCGGCTGTTGTTCTTCCGGTTTATCCTCTTTTGTAGCCGATGACGAGGAACAGGCTATCAGACTGCATAACACTGATAATACAAGAAACTTCTTCATACAATGTATTCTTTTCATTCTTTCATTTTACTTTTCGGGTGATGTACTGCCCAATACCTGCGGACGGATAAGAGAGCCACCGATAGAAACCGTTCCCTGGTCGGAAATGGCAAAATCCTTGATATACGAAGTGCGCGGCTGTACTTTCGTGGAATCCCAATGTGCATGGAAAATGTATTTCCAGCTACCGTCCTTACAGCAGAAGGGTGCTCCATGACCGGTACCCATCAAGCCGTCGGCATGTTGCAGAATCGGATTTCCCTCGTATTTCTTCCACGGTCCCATCGGGCTGTTCGAAGTCGCGTAACCCACTCCGTAGTTCTTGCTTTCAAAGTGATTGGCTGAATAAACCAGGTAGTAGACACCCTCTTTCTTCAAAATTGAAGGACCTTCGGCCACCTTAGCAGGCTTGTCCTGCGAAAGTTCCCAAGGCTCTCCCACCTTAATGCACTCTGTCAGCGTCTCCTGCTTGATGCCGGTTAGGTCATCGTTCATCTCTGCCACCCAGATGACGTTGCCATCTGTAAAACGCACGAAATAAAGGTAAGGCGTACCGTCATCATCAATGAATAGAGAGGTATCGATACTCTTCTCATCCCATATCGGCTGCTTCACTTCCTGACGGAACGGGCCTTGGGGAACATCTGCCGTTGCCACACAGATATGCTCCTCGGTGGAGTAGAACAGATAAAACTTCTTTTTCGATTCGATGTAGTAGACCTCCGGCGCCCAGAATCCCCACGTACCGTAGGAATCTGCGGCCGACAACGCCTGGCCTTCACGCGTCCAGTTTTTCAAGTCATCGGAAGAGAAGCAGGCAAAGCCTTCTCCTTCTACCGTACCTCCAGTGCCGTAAGCATAATACTTGCCTTCGTAAAGCATTACGTAAGGGTCGGCAATCGGCAGATAGTCTGATTCTACAACCGTCTTCTCCTTGCATCCTGCAAAGCAAAGACAAAGCAACAGTAGCAATATATAATTCTTTTTCATATCCATCTCTTATTTTACTATTTTGGGCGTCATATAGTCCTTGCTGATTCTCATGCGGTCCACACCGTCCACTTTCTCGAAAGAAACGTCACTGATGTACATGGCACGTGGGTGGATACTACTCTTGTCCTTATGGGCATGGAAAACAATACGAAGCTTGCCTGCCTTGTCTGTGAAGGTGGCACTGTGCCCCACTCCAACCAGTTCTCCGGGTTTCTGCAGCAAAGGATTCTCCTCGTATTTGGTCCAAGTACCCATCAAATCGGTAGCTGTGGCGCAACCTATGCCGTAGAAAGGACTTTCATAGCTATTGGCAGAATAGGTCATATAGTAGAGCCATTACGCTTAATGACAAACGGGCCTTCATTCACACGGGGCCATACCTCCTCCCATGCCTGAGAGACGTGGATACAAGGGTGCATGGTCTCCTTCTTGATAGTCATGAGGTCTTTCTCCAATTCGGCCACCCAGATGTTGAGCCCGTCGTTGAAACGGTCAAAGAAGAGATAAGGCGTGCCGTCATCATCAATAAACAGAGAGTTGTCAATGCATTTCTCATCGGCAATCATCGGTTCCTTCTTACTTTGGGTAAATGGTCCTGCAGGTGAGTCTGCTGTTGCCACACAGATATGCTCGTCTGCCGAGTAATACATATAGAACTTCCCGTTCACTTCGTAGACCTCCGGTGCCCAGAACCAGCGGTCGGCCCAGACATCCTTCTTCTGGAGCGCCATGCCCTTATACTTCCAAGTCTTCAAATCATCGGAGGTATAGACTTCGATGCCTTCATCCGCATGGGTGCCATAGGCATAGTAAGTGCCATCGTGCAACATGATGAACGGGTCGCCCAAAAGCACCGGCGTTTCAACTCCTTCGACAACAATATCGTCCACATCCTTATAGTCTGAAGAGCAGGACTGGCAGGAAGCCAGCGTGGCCAACAGAAACAGATACATACATATAAAATTCTTTTTCATGATTCTTTCTTAAACAATTGTTATGATGATAAATATTTACTTTCAAGAAGATGTTCCGTTACACCCGTATATTGAACCCTATTCAATCGTATACTGAATCCTATTCAATCGTATACTGAAATACATTCAGTCGTATACTGAATCACCCCAGTCCATCACACTGATTCACAAGGAAATACAAACACCGGCTTCTATATACATTTTTCATTACATATATACGGAACGGCACATCCCACGATTGCGTCTAATCGCGCCTCTGCCCTACATGATAATACAACGTACCACTATAAACCGGAGAGCCGCCCTCCGAACAGAATCCGATGCGGGATGCAGGGTAGCGTATATCCAAAGCTCCCAGCTCCCTGCCGTCGACAAACAGATACAGCTTGTCTGCACGACGCACGGCACGGAAATTATAGGATTCCTTCCACAATTCATGTATACCTATCTTATAGATATGGCGTTCCAAATCCTCCGCCTCCTTGTTGATGAAGCGGATGCCTTCTGCCTTCACCGGAGTAAAAGTACAATAATTATAAGCAGGGTGTTCAGCTACCCCCCTATCTTTACTTGCTATCTGATGCCATTCGCCACCATTCAGGTATTCTATATCGAATTTACCGAACATATCATCTGCAAATTCGGATTTATTACCTGCTTCGTGACGATTCAGATAGAGTGTATCCAACCATGTAGGTGCAGCAAAACGATAACCTTTCTCAATGAAGTCGGTATACTTCACATCCGGATAGAGCGTTTGCAGGCATCCCAGTGAAAACTCCTTCTTCCAAGCTGTTTTTCCTTTCTTCACAGCTGTCACCTCGAGCATACGGGTAGCACCATTAAACTGAGCCTTCACATAGTTATCCTTATCCACATAAACCGGATAACTGCCCGCCATATCTTGTTCGGACAAGCCGGACAACTGGAAGCTGAATTCATAATCGTTCAAGAAATCGCCTTTCAACAACTCCTCATTCCCCGAAAGCAGGAAATGCGCATCATCGAAACCGATGGTATAGGTGGCCCCTTCGAACAAGGCAGACTTTGTCTCATCAAATACTCCGGGAACACCCGCTTCTTCTGCCGGAAGAGCCTCTGCAAAGACATGTTTTCCCGGTGCAGGAATCTCATCCAGCCAAATCTTCAGACAGCCACCATTACGCTCAATGCGCAGATGATGGTACACACCCCAACGGAAATCTTCCGGCAGGGCATAGGATTCCTTATTTTCTTTACCGCCGACAAGTGTACGCAGGTACCAACTCCGGTTCTCGGCATCCAAACCTACATAGGCACAGTTATCCGCATCCTTCCACCAGGCAATGACGCCGGCTCCACCCTCGGTCTTGACTCCCGTCTCGAACAAGTAAGCCACGGACGGCTGTACTTGTTGCAACACACCGAACGAAGCTGTCTCGCCTTTACCCGCAAAGGTAGGCATCGAAGGTTCGGGATGATAACCTGCCGTGCGGGGACCGGTGATACCATCCACAAACAACGTCTTGTCGAAGAACTGGACACGGTTGATATATTGTCCCCGATGCTCGTTGTTCTTGTTTGCCATATAAATCAGCCACCATTCAAATCCGTTGGGGCCCCTCAGAATATTGGGCTGGCCGGGAGTCATCAGAATATCGTCGGCAATGCCGTCTTTCATATCGAACAGAGAAACGTCGAAGAATTGCGAACGTCCCTTGTTTGTTTCTACGGCAAGCAGATTCGTGCCTTCCTTCAAAGCAGCACGCAGCTTCTTGTCCAGGTTCACGATACAATAATTACGCCCCTGCTTCTCGTAGACAAGTGTTCCGTTCAGATAAATCCGGGTATCTCCGTCGTGAGCGACACGCAATGCCAGATTGCCGGTTTCGCTACCGGCAGAGAAAGTCTTTCGCAACCATAAGGAGGGCGTATTCCACAAGGTACCCAGATGCCGGGTGGTGGAACCTTTCACTTCACGGGACGAAAAGCCGGTCTCCCCCCTCGCCCAGCCGGAGTCATCGTAGGTCACTTTTGTCCAGTCGCCCTCCGGCTTGCTCTCCGTATAAGCAAACAACGGCTCATATGTGCGGCCATACCGCAATAAATCCACTTGCTTCTCCTCCAGTTGCGTCTGATTGCAGCCTACAACCGGATAGCTATATTTATTACCATTTTGAAAACCTAAAGGAGAGTCTGCCTCAGCAACTCCCAACTGATAATTGCCCCACTCTGTAGAGGTGTGGTTGGCATTATACATCATATAGTAGCGGCCTCTATACTTCATGACCCACGGTCCCTCCGCTACTCTGTTATCCATCGTTTCCCATGTATCCGGCAATGAGGCGAACTGGCACACCGGTTCGCCGGCAAACTCTGCCGGGTTCTTCATTTTACGTCCCCATATGGTATTTCCATCAGTAAAACGTACCATATACATGTATAGTTGTCCATCATCATCTCTGAATATTTTGGGGTCGATACGGTTATCCATCCATGTCTTCTTGTCCGGTTCTGTATAAGCGCCCAAGACATCTTTGCTCTGCGCATGTACAATGTGAACGGCATGCTTGTCCTTCCCCCAATAATTGACTGACCAGTACAAATGAAAATCTCCATTCAGATAGAACATGTCATTGGCATGAATCTGGTCATCTCCGGCTCCGCTGCCTCTGGTCCAGTCATTGTTCATGGATACGACATGGATAGGTTTCCCCCAATGAACCAGGTCATCGGATACATAGAAATCCCCGTTTGTACGGACCCCGCCAATATAATATTTGCCATTATATTTCATTACACCGGCATCCGCCACTCCCGGAAGTACCGGATTCTGGATGCTCTGCGCAAACAAGCTGCCGCAGCAAGCAAAAACGAATGGTAATAGTAGTTTTTTACAGACAAGCATATAGTATAAGATTTAAGAAAGAAAAGGCTATGCCGGAAGCATCCTGAATGAGAACAGGCTTCCAGGCATAGCCTTCTTTGGTTATCAATAGCCTGGATTCTGGTTGAGATGAATCTCGCCATTTACAGTACTTACATCCACTTCATCTCTAGGAATAGGCAACCGTCTATGCTTACCCACAACGAAGTTTTGAAGTCTCTATCGCGTTTTTCCAGTTCCTCTATACCCGCTTCGGTATCAAGTAATCCCCAACGCTTCAAGTCGGCCCAACGCCAACCTTCAAAGCAGAGTTCCAAAGTACGTTCCATCTGCAGACGCTTGATAAAGGCATCTTTAGAGCTCAAGCAATCTTTCCATTGGCTGTCTTTCAACTTGGCCAGACCGGCGCGTTCTCTTACCTTGTCCACATAAACAGCAGCATCGGCAGGATTGGCACCCGTTTCAACAAGACACTCTGCATAGTTCATTAGGATGTCAGCATAACGCATGATGCGGTAGTTGTTACGTGCAAAGTAATCTTCAGCATCACGAAAGTAGGATGTGTTGTATTTACGGATGTAGCAATCCTCGGGATCCGTTCCCCAACCATCGTTCCAGTCGGCGTTCTCAAACCTATAATATTTCTTCGATTGGTCAGGGAAGTCCTGCGAAAATCCACGGTAAAGGATGCTGTTGTACAAGCGCAGGTCGTTCTTTCCATCCACGCGCTTCTCTTTCAAGAACTCATCCACCAGCCAGCGGCGTGCCTTACCGTCTCCCCAACCTATACCACTCGGGGCATAGAACTGAGTACGCTGGAAACCGAATGCCATGCTGGCATCATTACCCGTACCACCTTGTTCTGGTCATCGAACTGAATTTCAAAGATACCTTCCTTGTTGTTCTCGTCCAAATCGGTAAAGTTGTCTTCACGGTTTTCAATAAGGCCATATAAAGAACCTTCCTTGTCAATCAGCCATTGAGCTCTGCTTTGGCCAAGTCATATTTGTGTTGCTGCATATAAGCCTTGCCCAGCAATGCCTTGGCTGCACCTTTGGTAGCACGGCCCAAGTTGGCAGCATCCCAAGATTCGGGCAGATATTGCATGGCAAATTTCAAGTCTTTCTCTACTTGGTCCCAGATTTCCTGTTCAGAAGCATCTTTCGGAATATAGTTGGCATCAGTAGGTTCCAACGGCATGGTACCCTTATCCCACAACAGATTTACTTGGAAATACCACAAGGCACGCAAGAAAGATGCCTGCGCCAATACGCGGTTCTTCGTGGTTTCATCCATCTCTATGTTGGGCACATTGGCCAACACTTGGTTGCAACGGAAGATGCCTACATAAAAATGTTCCCAGTGAACTGTATTCCCTTCATAAAAGTTGTAGTTGTTGTAAAGGAAACGTGTCCAGTCACCCAATTCAATCCAAGGAGAAGAACTCCAGCCCTCGTCCGATGTCAAGTCGTAGCGGAAAGAGAGCCAACGCATCCAAGTACCTTCCTTATAGAGAAAACTATAGCAAGCATTCACCCCGGCTGTAGCGTCCTCCGGCTTGTTCCAATAAGTAGTGTTAGTCACTTCGTTGGGATTGTCTATATCCAGCAAGTCGGCACTACATCCTGAAAGCAACCCCATGGCACCGACAAGCATCATTTTATATATCTTGTTCATAATTTCTGATTATTAGTTATAAGTTAAAAGGTCAAATCCAGTCCGAACATCACAGAACGCATATTAGGATAGGCAAAGCTGTCCGTACCGCTGTTCCACACAGAGTTCACTCCCTTAAAGTCAGGGTCCAGACCGGAATAGCCGGTAAGGGTAATCAAATTGCTTCCGGTAGCATACAAGCGAAGTTTCTCAATACCCAGATTAGCCAACCATTTCTGACGGAAATTATAACCGACTGAAATGTTCTTCATACGGAAGTAAGAGCCATTTTCCAAGAAACGGTCTGATTGAACAGAGTTGCGGTCATCACCATAAATGATACGCGGAGTATTGGAATTAGGATTTATTTGATAAGGCTCCTCGCCACTCTTGAAGCGAATATAGTTGGAGTTGTCCGAGAACAGGCGACCTTGCCAACGTGCTACATTGAACACCTTGTTGCCAAACTGGCCGTTCCACATCATGCTGAAATCAAAATCCTTCCATTCCGCATTGAACACCAATGACATTTGCATCTTAGCCCAAGGACTACCGCAATAATCACGGTCTTTGTCCGTAATCTGTCCGTCATCATTCAAGTCAAGGTATTTCACATCACCCAATTGAGGACGCTTTCCGTTAATCAAAATAGGAGTACCTGCCTCCACTTTATTCTCAGTTCCTTCGGGTACATGCGTTCCTTTCGTCACATACTCATCTATTTCCTGCTGTGTTCTGAAAAGACCGTCAGTTTGTCTCAAGTAGAATTCTGCCAACGAATGACCTGGTCTCGTTCTTGCCTGCCCCGAATCAATATAATCTCTACGGCTACCGTCACGCCCCAAACTTAACACTTCATTGTCGATAGTAGTGACATTCAGCAAAGCGCTATACTTAAAATCGGATACTTGGTCTTTCCAACCCAGTGTGAACTCAAAACCCTTGTTGCGAAGGCTGGCTGCATTCTTCCACGGAGAGCCACCTTGATTACCGGTAGAGATGGCAATCGGAGTTTCAGCAAGCACATCATTTGTCTTGGAATTGTAATATTCGGCACTAAACGTCAATCGCTGGTCAAGGAAAGCTGCATCAAAGCCTACATTCACTGTTTCCTTTGTCTCCCATAGAAGACCTGCATTTACCAGTTTCACCTGAGCGGCACCTGAATTGATGGCACCACCAAACACGGTTACAATACTTTGGTTGATGGTTCCGATATAATCCCAATCACCGATGGAAGAGTTGCCGAGACGCCCCCAGTTACCTCTAATCTTCAAATCATTAATCCAAGGCACATCGAAGAAGTTCTCCTTTGAAATTCTCCAGGCGCCAGAAATAGAAGGGAAGTTGCCCCAACGGTTTTCCTTGGCCAGACGGGAAGTACCGTCACGACGGAAGGTAGCAGTCAGATAATATTTATCATCATAGATGTAGTTCGCACGTCCCAGGTAAGAATCATCGCATTCTCACTAATGCTGTTCGAGTTCTGCTGGTTGCTCTGCCCGGCATTCAATACGGTCAGATAGTCACCGTTGCCCAGCATCGGGAAGTTGAGACGAGAAGCCCATAGACCTTCCCATTCGTGGTGCTGGTAAGTTGTACCCACCACGGCATCCACATGATGCTTGCCAAAATCCTTATTAAAGTTCAAGGTGTGTTCAATCAACATGTTGTAGGTATTGTCACGAGCCTTCTGCCTTCCGGGTCGCGGTGCTCCTGGTTCTGAGTCCAATTACCTTCGCCACGGAACCATGAGTTCTCGTAGAAGTAAAGGTCAATACCCCCGTTGAATTTATAAGAGAGGAAATCGAACGGTTTGAATTCCAACCATAAAGAACCATTCAAACGATTCTGGCGGAAATGGCGGTATTCCAAATTCTTCGCGGGCAATCGGGTTCACTCCGAAAGTATTGTACTTGGCAGCATCACCATAGCCATATCCACCCCGGATTGTTTTCATCGTAGATGGGAATGGTAGGCATCATGCGCAAAAAGTCATTGTAAGTATTTGTCTGGTTCGGGTCTGTGTTTGTAAGCGAATAAGCCAAGTTTTCACCAAAAGAGAACCACCCTTTCTTGCCTTGTGTATTGACACGGAAACTGTAGCGGTCGAATGTATTGCCATAAGAGACACCGTCATTATTATAGTAACCTGCCGATACGAAATAGTTACCGGAATCTCCACCACCGGAAAGGGACACATTATAATCTTGTACCAAAGCAGTCTTCAATACCTCGTCCTGCCAATTGGTGTCAAACTCGGAATGCTTTTGGGTAGAGTTCACGGTAGCGACGCCATTTTTGATGGCTTCATTATAAGCGATGTCGTTGTACTTGATGTACTCTTTGGCATTCATCAGGTCGTACTTGGGACTCCATTCCAGCGTTTCCTTCACGCTTACATTCACCTTCATGGGACCTTTGGCACCTTTCTTGGTGGTGACGATAATCACACCGTTTGCCGCACGAGAACCGTAGATGGCAGCAGCAGAAGCATCCTTCAAAATTTGAATAGATTCCGCATCGGCCGGATTGAAGTCAACGCCCGGATTGGTAATCATTCCATCGATGACCCACAACGGAGAGTTGTTGCTCAACGAGCCTACACCACGAATCTGAATATCGGCATCCTCGCCTGCACGCCCACTGCTGCGAACATTGACACCGGTTGCCAAACCCTGCATCTGGCTCGCCAGTGTTCCTGCAGCGCTTTTCTTCATTTCCTTGGTATCAACAACGGCAACCGCTCCAGTCAAGTCGGACTTCTTCACAGTCTGATAACCGATGACAACCACCTCTTCCAGTGCTTTCGAATCATCTTTCATCACCACACGCAAGGCAGTTCCCTTATAGACAACTTCCTGCGTAAGCATACCGATATAAGAAAAAACGAGTGTACTTCCTTTCTTTCCACTCACTGAGAAATTACCGTCAATATCGGTAATGGCACCCGTGGTAGTACCCTTCACCAATACATTCACGCCCACCAAAGGCTCACTATTTGCATCCGTCACCGTTCCCGTTATGGTCACATCTTGTGAATAAGCGGTAGCTGCAAACACAACAAAGAATAAGAATAAGATTTTCTTGATCATTTTTTTATAGAATTAGATTTTAAAACTATGCGGAAACTAACGTCCGCTTTTAAATACACTGCAGAAAGTGATTAGTCACTTCTGCCAATCATAGAACATTGATTAGGATTTGTTACGTCATAGGCATAGGGGGTCATAGTATTATAAAATTGTTGGTTTTCGGATGCAAATATATCCGCATAAAGCTAAAATTAATGCAAATATTGCTTCAATCTATGCAATTATAAATCCAATCAAATGCCCCTGAGGTGTCTCTCAGGGGCATTTGATTGGATTGTTATATTTAGCAAGCATTCCATGCTATCATTTCACGAAGTCTTTGGGCAGAATACCGAATTGTTTTTGGAAGCACTTGGTGAAATAGGAAGGAGTATTGAAGCCGGTCATGTAGCAAACCTCATTGATTTTGCACTCCCCTTCCTTTAAAAGCTGCGCCGCTTTCTTCAACCGCTCCAGGCGGATGTAGTCATTGGGAGTCATATCCAATATGCCCTTTATCTTCCGGTTCAGGCTCGACCGGCTCATGTTCAGCAGGCTTGCCATATCATCCAGGCAGAAATCCGGATTCTGCATATTGGCAACCACCACTTCCTTCAATGTTTTAAGGAAAGATTCATCTGCCTTTGTCATTGCCATACTGCCCGTCTGCACAAAAGGAGAATTGACAAAAGAAGCCCGTAGCTTCTCACGGTTGTTCAGCAGATTGGCCACACAAACTTTCAGATATTCCACGGAGAAAGGTTTCTCTATATAATACGTCAGCCCCCAGCTTCATTCCCTCTATTTTGGCTTGAAGGGTCGTCTTCGCCGTAAGCAGGATAATCGGTATATGGCTATAGTCAAGCTCGGACTTCAGATGCTCGCACAGCTCCAATCCATCCATCTCGGGCATCATAATGTCTGAAATGACAAGATTTACAGTATGTTCCTTCAACACCTTCAAAGCTTCCACCCCATTCACGGCAGTCAGCACACGATATTCCGAAGAGAGCTGTTTCACAACAAATGCCTGCATTTCCAGACTGTCTTCCACCACCAAAAGAGTATACCGGTGCTGTTCCAAGGCAGTACCTGCACCACTTTCCTCAGAGGATTCCCCGCCCGTTACCGGTTCTTTATGCTCCATAGCCACCGTCTGCTCGTGCTTCAGCGGAAGTGACAGCAGGAAACAGTTGTTCTCCATCGAATCTTCCATGCACAACGTACCCTCATGGAGTTCGGCCAATGAACGGGCAAGTGCAAGCCCGATACCGGTGCCGGGCACAGAGCGCAAGGTACCGGTTTTATACTGGATGAACGGCTTGAAAATCTCCTCGCGCATCTCTACCGGAATGACAAGGCCGTCATTGCATACAGAAAGCAGCAGTCTTTCACCTTCCGAATATAGCCTGATGCGTATATAGGTCTCCGAATACTTTATCGCATTGGTCAGCAGATTGCTGATAATCTTGGTAAGCCCTTCCCTATCAACCGAAGCATACAAGCTTTCGGGAGTCTCTATACTCAATACCAGCCCCCTTTCACGTGCCAAAGGCTTGAAACGCTTATACGTCTTTTGTAAGAGCTCAGACACGTCACATTCCACAAAATTCAATTGGAAGCCTTGCGTCTCCGTCTTCCGGAAGTCCAGCAACTGGTTCACCAAGTCGAGCAGCCGGTTGGTATTCAGTTCCATGGTCTCCAAATCATCCCTGATGTCATCCGAAACAGAACGGGAAGCCAATACATTCTCGAGCGGACTCTTTATCAGTGTAAGCGGTGTACGTATCTCATGCGCCACATTCGTGAAGAAGTCTATCTTCGCAGTATACAACTCCCGTTCCTTTTCCCGCTCAAACTTGTCCATAGCCTGCTGATGCTTCTGCCGAGTCCGTTTTCTGAAATAGATGATTATGGCAGCCAGTGAGCATAACGCCAATACCGTATAAACAGCATACGCCCAAGTGGAGAGATAGAAAGGAGGACGGATATGGATGTCGAGCACACGTTCCGTCGCGTTCCACTTGCCATCGCTATTGGAACCTTTTATACGCAATGTGTAGCTTCCATAAGGAAGGTTTGAATAGTTGATGATGGAATTCCGTCCTACCGTATACCAGTCGCGGTCAAAGCCTTCCAGCTTACATTCAAGACCATTCATTTCGGGTGCCTGGTAACTCAAGGCTGCAACCTGAAAAGAGAAAGAATTCTGGTCGGCATCCAGCTCTATCTCATCCGCATAGGTGATGCTCTTCTCCAAAGGAGAATCCGGACTATCCACCGAAAGCCGTTTGTTGAACAGATAAAAATCTGTAATCACTACGGGAGGGAGAAAAGTGTTCTCCACAAAAGTTTCCGGGTCAAAGGCTATGAATCCGTTGATACTTCCCAAATAGATGCGTCCCTTCTTGTCAATGTAACCGGACTGGAAATTAAATTGGTTGCTCAGCAGCCCGTTTGCCGTGGTATAGACATGTTTGCTCTCCGTATCGGGATTGAAGCAGACCAGACCATAATTGGAAGTAATCCATAAGTTACCCCGCTTATCCTCGACCATCTTGTAGATAGTGTTGCTCGGAAATCCTTTCGACATGTCATAACGGGTAAAATTGTCCGTTTCCGGATTGTAGCGGCAGAAGCCCTCACCCAGCGTCATGAACCACAGACGCTTCCTGCTGTCTTCGTAGATACTGATTACCTTATTGTAGGGAAGAGAGGTCGAATCATTCTCATTAGACAGATAATTCCTCCACTGCTGGCTTCTTACATTGTAGCAGAACACTCCATTGGAAAAAGTAGCAAACCACAGATTTCCGTTGAAGTCCTCCAGAATGTTATAAGTAAACATATTCTTCAGCTGAGGAATCCGGGTAAAGTCATCTGTAGAGCGATTGTACTTCAACAGACCGGACGTGGTGCCTATCCACACGTCTCCCGTAGTGTCCTGCAATGGTAAAGGCGTCATTGGCGACCATGGAATTCTCACTCTCACCCTTGGCATAATGTTTCACCTGTCTGGTCCGAAGATTCACCCGATTCAGACCACCGGAGAACGTACCTACCCACAAATCATCCCCGTCCAGGCAAAGACCGTGGACATTCTGATAAATGGCCGGATGCTCAAAAGGCTCTATCTTTCCGTTTTCCGGATTGTAATTGAACAAGCCTTTGTCTTCGGTGCCTATCCACAAGGTGCCGTCATTGCTTTCACAGATTTCCCGTACACGACGGCCGAAATGCCTGAGATTGTCTCTCGGATAGAACTTCTCGAAATAAGTCCACTGATAAGGGCAATAGTTCACCCCACCGAAATAAGACCCTATCCACATGCCGTTCTCCTTGTCGCAGCAGAGCGAATAAATGGCATTGTCCGACAATGCATACGAATCATCCTGGTCGGGAACGGTCAAATGGGTAATCTTGTCATTCGTCAGATTGTAAATATACAAACCGGACTCTGCGCCCACCCACAGCTCGTTGTCAGATTTGAACTGCAAAGCCCTCACATAGGTGTTCAGCAGCTTCCGCGTCTTGCCGGTAGTCTGGTTTATCTCGGTCAACCCGTTCAGCGAAGCGATATACACACAATTATGGGGTCCGCTGACCTGCCAGTTGATAATATCATTCTTGAAAATCTCATTTCCTTCCGCATCCTTGAAAGGCTGCAGAGGAGTTTCAAAGTCAGCTTTCGTATAGTAAAGATTATCCGCATACAAGGCCAGCCAACACGTATTCCCATTCAGCCAAAAGCGGGTTACATTGGGCAGTCCCGAATCGTGCAGATGGTTCAGCAACCTCCCTTCATCCGGTTTATAGCAGAACAACCCCTGGTTTTCTACCGATATCCAGATATTATCGTCCTCGTCACTTCCAATCATGGTGACAAAATCCCTGATAACACTGCCATTATCACTGGCCTCATCGAAAGCGGTAAAGGAATCCAGTACCGGGTCGTAAATAAAGACTCCCCCATCGGTACCAATCCAGATATTTCCCCGGCGGTCCTCGTAGAGCGCAGTTATGAAATTCTTGCCTAAACCGGAGTTCTCTTTCTTGTAAATACGGAAAGACAATCCGTCATAACGGTTCAGACCGTCCTTGGTTCCGAACCACATAAAGCCTTTCCTATCCTGCAAAATCTGATACACGGTGTTCTGCGAAAGACCGTTCCGGATATCCATCGTTCTGAAATAGTAATGAACAGCATCCTGCGCACAGACCGGCAATACCGCCCATAGGCACAGACTAAGGAAAAGCTTTATAATCAATCGTTTCATAACAACATTTTTAATGTACAATTTACCATTTACAAAGTACAATTTAACTATGCAGATGACAGCGCAGCCAAATTGTACTTTGTA
>ENA-OQDX01000030-OQDX01000030.1-human-gut-metagenome-genome-assembly--contig:-NODE-30-length-15537-cov-0.841337_pt1 | contig 15537 bp, 9 predicted proteins | sample MGYA00242788_ERZ504621 | MGnify/ENA primary metagenome ERZ504621 (study PRJEB26092, sample SAMD00036303) | human gut metagenome | host: Homo sapiens | study: EMG produced TPA metagenomics assembly of the... | reverse complement strand
CCTGCTTTGGGGTGTGCGGTGGCATATCCTCTGGGGGTGGTAGGGGTCATTCTGGCCGTACTGTTCATCCGTAAGACGCTGGCACATAAGGAAGACCTGGAATTGAAAGAGAAGGATGACGTGAACAAGCCTTACATTGTTGCGTTCCAGGTGCACAATCCTGCCATCTTCAACAAGAGTATCAAGGAAATAGGTGGGCTGAACAGTTATCCGAAGTTCGTGATTTCCCGCTTGTGGCGGGATGGGAATGTGAGTATCCCTACCTCGGAAAAGATTATAAAGGAAGGTGACCGCCTGCTGGTGATTACCTCGGAGAAAAATACGCCGGCTCTGACCGTGCTTTTCGGCGAGCAGGAGCATACCGACTGGAACAAGGAAGATATAGACTGGAATGCCATAGACAGCCAGTTGATTTCGCAACGTATCGTGGTGACGCGCCCGGAACTGAACGGCAAGAAGCTGGGCTCTCTCCATCTGCGTAATCATTACGGCATCAATATCAGCCGGGTCTATCGTAGCGGCGTGCAGCTGCTGGCCACGGCGGAACTGACCTTGCAATTGGGTGACCGCCTGACCGTAGTGGGCGAAGCCGCTGCCATACAAAATGTGGAGAAGGTGCTGGGCAATGCTGTGAAAAGCCTGAAGGAACCGAACTTGGTGGCGGTATTTATCGGCATTGTCATCGGTCTGGCTTTGGGGGCAATTCCTATTTCCATTCCCGGCATCAGCGCTCCCGTGCGGCTCGGATTGGCAGGAGGTCCTATCATCGTAGGTATTCTTATCGGAACATTCGGCCCGAGAATGCACATGGTGACTTATACTACGCGCAGTGCGAACCTGATGCTCCGTGCATTGGGATTGTCTCTTTACCTGGCTTGCCTGGGACTGGATGCGGGTGCCCATTTCTTCGATACGGTATTCCGGCCGGAAGGGCTGTTATGGATTGCTACGGGTTTTGCGTTGACTGTGGTTCCGGTATTGATTATGGGTATCGTTACTTTCAAGTGGCTGAAGATAGATTTCGGAACAATGGCGGGTATGCTGTGCGGAAGCATGGCAAACCCCATGGCGCTGAACTACGCCAACGACACCATTCCGGGAGACAATCCGTCTGTAGCTTATGCTACGGTTTATCCGCTGTGCATGTTTCTACGGGTAATTATAGCCCAAGTGCTGCTCATGTTCTTCATTAATGGATAATGAAGAATGAGGGATATTATCAACTGTCAATTATCAACTATCAATTAAATAACTATGGGAAATATAACTCCGGAAAGTATTGTCAATGACTTGCGTTATTTGCAATTATTATCACGCAGTTTTCCTACCATTGCTGATGCCAGTACAGAAATCATCAATCTGGAGGCCATTCTGAATCTGCCGAAAGGTACAGAGCATTTTCTGACGGATATTCATGGCGAGTATGAGGCTTTTCAGCATGTGCTGAAGAATGCATCGGGGGCAGTGAAACGTAAGGTGAACGAAATATTCGGGCATACACTGCGCGAAAGTGAGAAGAAGGAAATCTGTACGTTAATTTATTATCCGGAAGAGAAGCTGCAACTTATCAAGGAGCAGGAAACGGACCTGGATGACTGGTATTTGATAACACTGAACCAGTTGGTAAAAGTATGCCAGAACGTTTCGTCCAAATATACCCGTTCGAAAGTACGCAAGGCACTTCCAGCAGAGTTCTCGTATATCATTCAAGAGCTGTTGCACGAATCGAGCATCGAACCTAACAAGCATGCCTATATCAATGTCATAATCAGTACCATTATCTCTACGAAGCGTGCGGATGATTTTATTGTGGCGATGTGCAACCTTATCCAGCGCTTGACCATCGACTCGCTGCATATCGTGGGCGATATATACGACCGCGGACCGGGTGCGCATATTATCATGGATACTCTCTGTGATTATCATAATTTCGACATCCAATGGGGTAACCACGATATTCTGTGGATGGGTGCCGCATCGGGTAATGATGCTTGTATAGCCAACGTAATCCGTATGTCGATGCGCTATGCCAATTTAGCAACGCTGGAGGATGGTTATGGCATCAATCTGTTGCCGCTTGCAACGTTTGCCATGGATACCTATGCGGATGACCCTTGCACCATCTTTGCGCCGAAAATGAACTTTGCCGATGCGGAATACAATGAGAAGACCTTGCGGCTGATTACACAGATGCACAAGGCGATTACGGTTATCCAGTTGAAACTGGAGGCGGAAATCATCAGCCGCCGTCCTGAGTTCGGTATGGAGAACCGGAACTGCTGCATCTGGTGGATTTCGAGCGTGGTGTGTTTGTATACGAAGGCAAGGAATATCCGTTGCGCGATGTGAATTTCCCCACCGTAGACCCGGCGGACCCGTATCGTCTGTCGGACGAAGAGCGCGAACTGATGCACCGGATTCATTCTTCTTTCATGAACAGCGAGAAGATGAAGAAGCACATGCGCTGCTTGTTTACGTATGGCGGCATGTATCTGGTGTGCAACAGTAACCTGCTTTATCATGCTTCCGTGCCTCTGAATGCGGACGGCAGTTTTAAACATGTCCGCATCGGCCAAAAGGAATACTGGGGACGTAAGTTGCTGAAAAAGACCGACCAGCTGATACGTACCGCTTACTTTGACGAGGACGGTTCGGACGAGAAACAGTTTGCACTGGATTATGTCTGGTACATGTGGTGCGGACCGGATGCCCCTTCCTTCGATAAAGACAAGATGGCTACCTTTGAACGCTATTTTGTGGCCGACAAAACATTGCATAAGGAGACGAAAGGGCATTACTATGCTTTGCGCAACGAGGCTGAGGTGTGTGACCGCATTCTTGAAGAGTTCGGCGTGAAGCCGGGGCCACATTCGCATATCATCAACGGACATGTACCGGTAAAGACCATTAAAGGTGAGAAACCCATCAAAGCGGATGGTAAGCTGCTGGTGATTGACGGTGGTTTTTCAAAAGCCTATCAGCCGGAAACGGGAATTGCGGGATATACGCTGGTATATCATTCCCACGGCTTGCAGTTGGTGCAGCATGAGCCGTTCCAGAGCCGTCAGAAAGCCATTGAAGAAGGACAAGACATCAAGTCTACAACCCTGGTTGTCGAATTCAATTCGCAGCGTATGATGGTGAAGGATACGGATAAAGGAAGTGAACTCGTTACGCAGATTCAGGATTTGATGAAACTGCTGGTGGCGTATAGGACGGGGCTGATTAAGGAGAAACAATAATTTATAATTTCAGTATCGTCACCCCGCCCTCTACGATGATGCCTTTGTCATAGGTTTTCCCTTGGGTGTAGTAGCGGCTGCCGCCATAACCGCCGGTGAGGAATATGCCAAAGCGCTCGGTCAGGTGGTATTCCAGATTGACACGTGCCTGGAGGGCATAGAGACGTGCCGGAATGCCGTAGTCCTTGTTCTTGAAGGTTTCTATATGTTGGTATCCCAGATCTCCGCTGATGAACAGCTGTTTGTAGAGCGGTAATTCAAGACCGGCACGGTAGAAGAGGGCAGCGGAAAACTTATCGCCAAAATCCAGATAATGGGTACCGCCACCGAGGATGGTATAGAAGAGCCGGTTCTTGAAACGGGCACCTACATTCAGCTTGGTGGCATTACCACCGAAAAACATCAGTTGAACTTTTGTTTGGGGATTGGCATTGACTAATCCCAACTGGAAACCATCTAATTTTTCTTTGTAGTAGTTGAATAGACCTATTTGAAGCCCTTTGGCACGTATGGCCATATTGGCAGCGCCTATTTGTAATCCTCGGGCTGTACCACCCACCACATTGCCCAGGCCGGAAACCTGAACACCGGTCATATCTCCGGCGGTGATGTTGGTAAGGGCGGACATCTGCATGCCATTCAAGTCTTCACCGATTACACTTAGCAGGCCGGCCCCTGAAAATCCTTTGAAATTTCCACCGGAAATATTGGCGAGTCCGGCAAAGTGTATGCCGGAAGCACCTTCTCCGCTGATATTCAACAGGCCGCCTATGGAGGCGCCACGATTATAGTCCCCACTGATGTTTGCCAGACCGGAAATGATGACGCCTTGCGCATGGTTTCCGGTGATACCTACCAGTCCCGAAACGGATACTCCGATAAGGTTGTTGCCATTGATGTTGGTAATTCCTGCTATCTGCATGCCTCGCATGCTTCCCCCCACCATATTTGACAGACCTGCCATCTGTACACCGTTCACATCCCTGCCGGTTATACTGCCAAGAATATTCATGCCGAGGCCATTCAGACGGTTCATGGATGAGAACACACCCAGATTGAAGCAGGTGCTTCCTATGGTATCAGTCCGCTGTGTGGAGATGTTTTTCCATAAGGAGATATTGATACCTACCGGGCCATGGTCTGTTCGTGGAGAGCGTTGTTTCCGGAAAGATTTCTCGGAGGATTTCTGAATCGTATCCGGCTGTACGCTGCCCGGATTATGTTCTTGGGCAAGAGCTGTCCCTGCAAAAAGCAGGGACACAAGGAGGAGGGAAAGGTTTCGTTTCATACTTTTTTCTATATTTCGTCCGGCCAGGGAGCTGGTTGGCGGGTGGCACGCAACAGAGGGCGCTGCGCATCCACAGACCGGAGGTAATTACTTAATTTCCGTGACAACTCTTTGACAACTTCAGGCTTCTCTCGGGCCATATCATGTTTTTCACTGATGTCGGCGGGGATGTTGAAAAGTTCCCGTCTACCGTCACCGAAATAATACACCAGCTTCCACTCGCCCGAACGGATGGAGCAAGTGGCTCCGATGCCCGGGCCGGAAGGACCCCAGCTATTGGGATAATGCCAGTAGATATCACGGTCTTTCATTTTACCTTTTCCGGTGAGCAATGGCATGAAACTGATACCGTCGCGTTGCTGTACGGTTGTATAGTTGTCTACGCCTGCCATCTCAAGGATGGTGGGGAAGAAGTCCTCTATCATCAGGTAATGGTCGCATTGGGTTTGGGGCGCTACGATGCCCGGCCAGCGGACAATCATCGGTTCACGTATGCCTCCTTCGTAGGCGGAACCTTTACCACTATTGAGCGGATAGTTCTGGATATGCAATTGCCCGGCGCGGGTATGGGCCGCCAAACCGCCATTGTCGGACATGAAGATGAGGATAGTGTTTTCCGTCAGGTTGTTCTTGTCCAGATAGTCCATGATGTCTCCCAGACTTTTGTCCATACCCTCAATGAGAGTGGCATAGGCGGCTTCTACCGGAGGAAGGCCTTTGTCCAGGTACTTCTGGTAGAAACGCATGTCAGGTTGTATAGGGGTATGGATGGCATAGTGTGCCATGTACAGAAAGAATGGCTTGTCAGTCTGCTGTGCATCGTCCAGTGCCTTCATGGCCTCTATGGTAAGGGCTTCACTTAGGAAAGTGTCGGTTCCATGATATTTCTCCAGACCGGGTACGGCAGCCAGCGGGCTTTTACCGTCTGTTTTGTTGCCGAAATTCTCCTTGCCATAGTAGCTGGCAGGTGAACCAGCGGCATGTCCGGCTATGTTCACTTCAAACCCCATTTTCAACGGGTCGGCTCCGGGAGTGCCTTCAGCACCGAAGTGGGCTTTTCCGCAATGAATGGTGTGATAGCCATGGTCTTTGAGCACTTCGGCCAGGGAGGTGACTTGTGTGGTCCGTTCCACGCCAGGCTCTTGACAAATGCCGTTAACGTTCCATTCCGGATAAATCATGACCGAGTCGGGTTGTTCATGGGTCGTGTTCTTACGGAGGGTCCAACTGGTGACTCGGTGCCTGGCAGCATTCATTCCCGTAAAAAGGCTGACACGCGTAGGTGAACTGATGCTGCATGCATAGGCCTGCGTAAACATTTTGCCTTGTGCGGCCATCCGTTCCATGTTGGGAGTATGGTACGTATCGTTGTACTTGGTACGCTGTGTCCAAAAGGGGAGGGACGTGTCTTGCCATCCCATGTCATCCACTAGGAACAGAATGATGTTTGGCTGCTCTTTTGGAGCAGGTACGGCATCCCCAGGCGGCATGCCATACGCTTCTCCCGCCATTCCGCATATCGGAAGCATGGCGGATAATAATAATTCGTTTCTCATTTAGATAATAATTTAGAAAGGGTTAGATAGGTTGTAGTTTAATTGTTTTTTTACATTATCCTTTGGCCTCCTGATACAAGAAGCGCTTGATAGATTTCTTCGGCGTTTTTTTCAAATTCTTCAGGATAGATTTTCATTTTGAATATCTGGCTGTATGCGGGCAGTTCTGCATTCAGTACCACACGGTTTTCCTCCATGACGCGTTCGATGTCGTCATTGTTCAGCCCATGGGCAAAGGCATCATCGAAGTCGGGGTAAACCAGACCTACTAGTTTCTCATTCTGCTGCACGATGATGCTTTCGGCTACATACGGCATATTGTTCAGTTTGTCTTCTATCTCTTCCGGGTAGATATTCTGACCGCTCGGACCAAGGAGCATGTTCTTGCTGCGTCCCTTGATGCTTACGTTGCCTTCGGCATCCATCAGGGCAAGGTCTCCGGTGTGCAGCCAGCCGTCTTTGTCGAGTACCTCTCCGGTGGCCTCGTCGTTCTTGTAGTAACCCAGCATGACATTGGGACCACGGCAGACAATCTCTCCCGGAATGTTTTCGGGATCGGATGATAGGATTTTCACCTCCATACGCGGTGCAGCCTTTCCGCATGAACCGGGTTTGAAGCGGGTCCAATCCTCGTAACAGATGATGGGGCCGCATTCCGTCATTCCATAGCCTACCGTATAGGGGAAATCTATCATCTTTAAGAACTGCTCCACTTCCTGGTTGAAGGCAGCTCCTCCTACAATGATTTCTGCAAAGTTTCCGCCAAAGGTTGAATCATTTGTTCGCGTACGGTCGCCTTTATCTTGTCATTGATGATGGGTACTTTCAGCAACAGTTTCATGGCGGGAGTTTCCAGCTTGGGCAGTACGCTCTTCTTTATAATCTTTTCGATAATGAGCGGAACAGCCACAATCAGGTTAGGCTTCACTTCGGTGAAAGCCTGGAAAATGATTTTGGGGCTGGGCATGCGGGTGAGGAAGAATATGTGGCAACCTACGGCGAATTCATACAGAAACTCGAATGCAAGTCCGTACATATGCGCCATTGGCAGCATGGAGACAATCTTGTCACCGGCTTTCAGCGGCAATACTTCGAAAGCAAAAGTGGTGTTTGACCAAAGGCTGCGGTAGGGCAGCATCACTCCTTTGGAGTAACTGGTGGTGCCGGATGTATAATTGATGACAGCCAGTTCGTCGGGCTGGTCCTTGTGATAACTGACATGTTCCTTGCGGAAGTTCTTGGGGTATTTCTTACCGAACATTTCGTTGAGATGTTCGCGGGCATAGTCCAACTTTTCGCTGCGGGAGACAAGAATGTAGAAGTCTGCCATCATCATGATGCCCTCCAGCAGCGGCATGGCACTTTCGTTGAGGTTTTCCCAAACCTGGTCGCCTACGAAAAGCAGTTTGGCTTCGGAATGGTTCACGATGTTGTGTACATTATCTGCCTTGAACTCGTGAAGGATGGGAACGATTACCGCACCGTAGGTCAATGTTGCGAGGAACGTTACGCCCCAGTGGGAACTGTTGCGGCCACAGACGGCAATCTTATCACCTTTCTTGATGCCGCTTGCCTCAAAAATGATATGCAGCTTTTCTATTTTGCGGGCTACGTCCTTATATTGTAGGGTTGCTCCCTTGTAGTCGGTCAGAGCGTCTAAATCCCAATTTTCCTTTATACTATTCTCTATATAGGCGATAAAACTTTGTTCCATGATATTAATTGCACATTTGATTGAAAATTGTGCAAATATAAGGGTTTATATATAGAAAGCAAACTTTTATAGGGAAAATAGTTTTTATGGCGGCTATTTGCTAAAACTCGACAGTTATACCTAAAGTGGGCAGGATAGTGCCGCTTTCCTGCTTGAGGTATTTCATTTTATAGCGCTGTTCGGCAACAGGAGCAGACGGATTTTCGATGATGCCCGTACTCATTATCACATCCGGCTGCTTCAGTTTGTTGCCGGTGATATTCTGTATGTCCAGATAGATTCCTATCATGCAGTGATGGAAGTAGAAGGACTTGTCCACGCGCAAGTCTAACTGGGCAAAGTTGGGAAGCCGCCCGGTATTATAGTACGCATAGTCGTAGTAGGGCTGTCCTTTGGCATCCCATGCTTCTACGAGTGATGATTTGTCTTCATCATAGGGAGTGTAGGGGCTGCCGCTATATAGCTTAGCTTGCCTCCTATGCTCCAGCGCCGGGGCAGGTTGTATGTACCGCTCATGTTGAGTATGAAACGGTTGTCCCAGGCAGATGGAATGAAGTCTCCATTTGAACGGTTGCGGTATTCGCTGCGGTATAAGGTGAAGGAGGATACGAGATTGAACTTGCCGGATGCCTGCCAGCGGAACATGGTTTCCAGTCCGTAGGCCCTGCCGCTGGCTGTAGGGACGAGTGCTTCGTTGCCGGTGACACCGTAATCGTTTCCTTTGCATGCCAACGGAATGTTGTCTTGGAGGGAAAGTGGCATACGGCTGTAACGCTTGAAGAAACCTTCTGCAGAAACCATGAACCGGTCTTGCAGGTGCCAGTCCAGACCGAGGCTACTTTCAAAGACCTGCATGTACTTCAGGTCTTTGTTGAGATATTGCCCTTCATTGTCTTTATATCCCAAAGCGGTGTAGGGAGCAATTGGTGGTAGAGGCCGGTACTTCCGCTCAGGGTCCATTGTTCCGAGAGTTTGTAGGATGCAGAGAGGCGTTGGGGAGAACTGTTTCCATAGCTGCCGCATCTTTCGGTTGTAAGTGTTGCCGTCCATACGGATACCGGCAGAAAGGGCCAGACGCTTGTCGGCGGTGGTATAGTCGGAAGAGAAGAAAGCCCCCCAGCCGAAGATGTTGAGTGAGGTTTCATAGATGGAAAGCGTACCCGAATGACTGCCGTATAATCTTTGCCGGCTGTGGTTTGTATAGATGGAGTTGTTCAGTTCTGCTCCTTCTTTTAGGGTCCATGCTCCCAAGCGCGTCTGGTTTTCAAAACGCAGGGTGGTCTTTTGCTCTGTGGAGCGTAGGCGCAGGGTCAGGTTGTCTTCGGAAGAGTCATCGTTGTTGCGGTATTTCAGATTGCGGTTGTTCAGGTAGTTATGGCTCAGTATAAGGGATTGCACGTGTCTTCCATTGTAGTGTCTGTAAGAGGCTCCGAGAGTGAATGTTTCCTGATGGATGGTGGGGAGATAGCTGAGCAGATATTCGGCATCTTCTCCTTTTTCATCGGTATTCAGTTTCATCTTGTCAATGCCTACGAGACCAAGCAGGGTCAGCTCGCTGTGCTCGTTGAAACGGGTTTTTGTTTTGAATTGTCCGTCAATGAAATTGGGCAGGAAGGGCAGTCCCAAAGCCTTGAACAAAAGTTGCAGGTAGGACTGGCGTGCAGAGAACAGATAAGTGGTGCGTTGTCCCAGGTGTCCTGCTCCGCTGAGCGAGACTTCCGATGCACCGATGGTGGCTTTGAACGCCTGCTTGTCCGGATTGCCGTCCTTGAGGCGGAAGTCGAGGACGGAACTCAGGGCTCCGGAGCGGTTGGCGGGGAAGGCGCCCGTATAAAATGTAATCTCGCGTATCAGGTCGGCATTGACAATGCTTACCGGTCCTCCGGATGCACCTTGAGTGGCAAAGTGGTTGATGTTGGGAATTTCGATGCCATCCATATAAAAGCGGTTTTCGGAAGGAGAACCGCCCCGAACAATCAAGTCGTTTCGATAGCCGATGGGAGAGAAAGAAACACCGGGATAGGAGCGTACGATGCGCGAGACATCCCGGTTGGCTCCGGGACTTTTCTCTATTTCCTGCAGGCCGATGATACGCATGCTGACCGGGCTTTCGATACTTCGCCGGAAGGGGGAAGGCATCACCACTACTGTGTTCAGCAGATTGGCATCCTCTTCCATCTCTATCTCGATGAACGGGGTTGAGGCTGAAACGATATATTCGGGGGTGGAAACAGTCTGGTATCCTATGCAGGATGCTTCAAGGCTATAAATGCCCGGAGGCACCTGCTCTATCTTGAATGTGCCGAGTGAATCGGTGGAAGCCCCTTTCCCGGGGATGCCGGCAACGAAAACGTTGGCGTAGGCCACGGGTTGTCTGGACTGTCTGTCGATGACTTTGCCGCGAACGGAATAGGTCACGGGAGCCATCATGCATGTACGGTGGGGCTGATACCTGATAAAAGTATCAGCAATATAAACAATACAGCTCCCACCTTGTGCCGCATGACATTCATGGCTAATCAGACGTCACTAATTACTTTCCCAAGTACCATCGGTACATGCGTTGCACACCTTCCTCGATATCAATCTTATGACGCCATCCCAATGCATGTAACTTGCCGGGATCGGTCAGTTTGCGCATGGTTCCGTCGGGTTTGGAAGTGTCGAAGGTCAGCCGGCCTTGATACCTACGGTATTGACAATCGAGCTCTGCCAACTGGCGGATAGTGATTTCCTTGCCCGTACCGATATTGATGTGGCAGTTGCGGATGTCCTTGTCGCCCGGCTTGAAGGTATCTTTGAAGTCGACGTGTTCCATGACGAAGACGCTGGCATCTGCCATCTCCTCGCTCCAGAGGAATTCGCGCAAGGGGGTGCCGGTACCCCATAATCTCACTTCTTCTTCGCTGATGCCGTATTTCCGGAGGATATTCAGAATGTCCTCTTTGCTGCTGTCGCCGTTGATGCCTTCCACCGGACGCAGGTTCATGTCGTGGCATACGGCATCCCAGTCGCCTTGTTTCAGGCAGTGGGCAAGGTGTATCTTGCGTATCATGGCGGGGAGCACGTGACTGCGTTCCAGGTCGAAGTTGTCGTTGGGGCCGTAAAGGTTGGTGGGCATTACGGCAATGTAGTTCGTACCGTATTGAAGATTGAAGCTTTCGCACATTTTCAGTCCGGCTATTTTGGCGATGGCATAGGGCTCGTTCGTGTATTCCAGCGGAGAAGTGAGGAGTGCGTCTTCTTTCATCGGCTGTTCGGCATCACGGGGATAGATGCAGGTGCTGCCCAGAAAGAGAAGTTTTTTCACTCCGTGGCGGAAGCTTTCGCCGATGACGTTCTGCTGTATCTGCAAGTTCTTGTAGATGAAGTCGGCACGGTAGATACTGTTGGCCATGATGCCACCCACAAAGGCGGCGGCAAGGAATACATATTCGGGCTGTTCCTCGTCGAAGAAGCGGCGTACGGCAACTCCGTCGAGCAGATCGAGTTCTGTGTGGGTCTTGCCGATGAGATTGGTGTATCCTTTCTCCTCAAGATTTTTCCAGATGGCAGAACCTACCAGTCCCCGGTGGCCTGCTACATATATTTTGGCATTTTTGTCTAACATTGTTGTCTGAAAGTTTAATAGTTCATTCAAAGCTCTTTGCTTCTTAAATACAGTTTCTTCACAAATTTCATGTCGTGCTCTGCCATGATGCGTACCAACTCTTCAAAACTGGTCTGCCTCGGATTCCATCCCAGCAGTGTTTTTGCTTTGGTGGGGTCGCCCAGCAATTGTTCCACTTCGGCAGGCCGGAAATATTTGGGGTCGACTTCCACGAGGACTTTTCCGGTCTGTGTGTCGATACCCTTCTCATCCACTCCCTGGCCTTCCCAGCACAGAGTGATGCCTACCTCTCGGAATGCCAGTGTCGCAAATTCGCGTACGGTATGCATTTCTCCGGTGGCAATGACGAAGTCTTCGGGGGGTGTCGTGCTGCAGGATGAGCCACATGCACTCGATGTAGTCTTTGGCATATCCCCAGTCGCGCCGGGCATCCAGATTGCCCAGATACAGCTTGTCCTGGAAGCCTTGGGCGATGCGGGCAGCCGCCAGTGTGATTTTTCTTGTCACGAAGGTTTCACCTCGGCGTTCGCTCTCGTGGTTGAAGAGTATGCCGTTTACAGCAAACATGCCATAGCTTTCGCGGTAGTTCTTTGTAATCCAAAAGCCATACTGTTTGGCTACGCCATAGGGGCTGCGGGGATAGAACGGGGTCGTTTCGCTTTGCGGCACTTCCTGCACTTTTCCGAAGAGCTCGGAAGTGGAGGCCTGGTAGATGCGTGTCTTCTTTTCCATACCGAGAATGCGTACGGCTTCGAGCATGCGCAGGGTGCCTACGGCATCGGTTTCGGCGGTATATTCGGGCACGTCGAAGGATACTTTGACATGGCTTTGGGCGGCAAGGTTATATATTTCGTCCGGCTGCACACTCTGGATGATACGGATGAGAGAGCTGGAGTCTGTCATGTCTCCATAGTGCAGGTTAATGGTACGTTTCTGTTTCATGTCGCGTACCCACTCATCGAAGTAGAGGTGTTCGATGCGGCCGGTGTTGAAAGAGGAAGAGCGACGCAGGATACCGTGCACTTCATATCCTTTCTGCAGGAGGAATTCGGCAAGGAACGAGCCGTCCTGCCCGGTAATGCCGGAGATAAGGGCTTTCTTCATAATGTATGCTTCTTGTTATTATGTCTTTTCGGACTGCAATATTCGTTATTTTCCACGAGATGGCAAAATATAAACTATTTCTTTCCCATCACTTTGTCGATAATCAGTGCGATTGCCCCGTCGCCCGTCACATTGCAGGCAGTACCGAAGCTGTCCATCGCTATGTATAGTGCAATCATCAGCGCTTGTGCCGACTCGTCGAAGCCCAGCATGGATTGCAGGATGCCCAGTGATGCCATGATGGCGCCTCCCGGTACCCCGGGAGCGGCTACCATAGTGATGCCCAGCATGAAGATAAATCCTGCAAATAGAGGGAAATCATGGGGCATGCCTTGCATTATCATCAGTGCCAGGGCGCATGCCACAATCTTCAATGTGCTGCCCGACAGATGGATGGTGGCGCAAAGTGGGATGACGAATCCGGCAATATCGGCAGAGACGCCGTTCTTCCGACTTTGCTCCAATGTTACAGGGATAGTGGCGGCACTGGATTGAGTGCCTAGAGCCGTGAAGTAGGCAGGCATCATTCGTCCCAGTAGTTTGAGAGGGTTCTTGCGGACAAACAGTGCCGCAATGCTGTATTGGAATACCAGGAGAAAGATGTGAAGCAGGAAGATTACACCGATAATCTTAATAAAGACCATCAGGATGCCGAATACTTGTCCACTGTGCGTCATGTTGAGGAAAATGCCGAAAATATAGATGGGAAGCAGCGGCAATATCACTGCACTGATCATGCGGATGACAATCTCTTGAAAATCGCGTGCCGCATTTTTCAGTACCTCACTTTTCAGATGAGCCAGGCCCAGCCCCAGTGTGAAGGCAAGTACGAGTGCGGTCATAACATTCATCAAGGGCGGGATACCCACGGAAAAATAGGGAAGAATGCCTTGAGACTCACTGACTTCTTCTAACGGCACCCCGGTTTCTATGAGGGAAGGAAATACCGCCATACCGGTGAAGTAGGAGAGAAAGCCGGAGAATAGGGTAGCTCCGTAAGCAATGAGTGCCGTGACGACCAGCATCCGTCCGGCTCCTTTGCCGATGTCGGCAATGGCAATCGTGACCAGTCCCACAATGATGAGGGGGATGGAGAAGTTCAGGAATTCACTGAAAATGGCATTGAATGTTACGAACAGCCGTACCAGCGAAGCCGGTAGAAATTTCCGAAAAGTATACCTAAGATAATGGCAATGATGATGCGTGGCAATAGTCCGATGTGGAAGTTCTTCATGAGCATTGGTTTTCTGTCTGGTTGAAAAATAGGCTTTCGCTGACAAAAGTACTATTTTATTTTCGTAATTCATACGAACAAATGCTGTTAGCATTTTGTTTCCATATAAAGACAAAATTTACATGAATATGAAGAATTTAAATAAAACAGACATTGGACTTATCGGTCTGGCCGTGATGGGCGAGAATTTGGCTCTCAATATGGCAGATAAGGGATGGAACGTATCGGTGTATAATCGTACGGTTCCGGGAGTGGAAGAAGGGGTGGTGGAACGTTTTTGTGAACGGCCGCGCCAAAGGGAAAAAAATTGAAGGCTATACAGACATAGCCGAATTTGTAACTTCCATTGCCACACCTCGCAAAATAATGATGATGGTTCGTGCCGGCAGTGCGGTGGATGAGCTGATGGAGCAGCTGTTTCCCCATTTGTCCGAAGGGGATATCCTGATTGACGGTGGTAATTCCAACTATGAGGACACCAACCGGCGTGTGGCATTGGCCGAAAAGAAAGGCTTCCGTTTTGTGGGAGCCGGAGTTTCCGGTGGAGAGGAAGGGGCGCTGAACGGCGCGTCTATCATGCCCGGAGGCTCTGAAAGTGCCTGGCCTGAGGTGAAGCCTATCCTGCAGAGTATTGCGGCAAAAGCATCTGACGGTACTCCGTGCTGCCAGTGGATTGGTCCTGCCGGTTCCGGTCATTTCGTCAAGATGATACATAACGGTATCGAATATGGAGATATGCAGCTTATTGCTGAAGCTTATTGGGTGATGAAGAATCTGCTTGGTCTGGACAATGGACAGATGGCGGAAATCTTTGCTGATTGGAATGAGGGCAAGTTGCGTAGCTATCTCATTGAAATTACCGCCAACATACTGCGTCATAAGGACAAATCAGGAGGTTACCTGATAGATAAGATATTGGATACCGCCGGACAGAAAGGTACGGGCAAGTGGTCCGTTATCAATGCGATGGAGCTGGGCATGCCGTTGGGGTTGATTGCTACGGCTGTGTTCGAACGTAGTTTGTCGGCACAGAAGGGCTTGCGAGAAACGGCTTCCAAGCAATTTGTATGCCGACGCTCGCAGGCGGTGTACAACAAGTCGGAGATGGTGAAGGATATCTATTCCGCACTCTATGCTTCCAAATTGGTGTCATATGCTCAGGGATTTGCCGTGTTGCAGCGTGCATCCGACGCTTTTGCCTGGAACCTCGATTTGGCATCCATCGCCCGCATGTGGCGGGGTGGCTGCATCATCCGTAGTATTTTCCTGAACGACATAGCTACGGCTTTCGAGGCTAAAGACAAGCCCAAACATCTGCTGTTGGCTCCTTATTTCAAAAATGAAATGCAGCTGTTGCTTTCCGGCTGGAAACATCTGGTGGCACAATCCATGAAAGAGGAACTTCCGGTGCCTGCATTCTCGTCCGCCTTGAATTATTTCTATTCGCTGGTGTCTGCCAAGTTGCCTGCCAATATGATTCAGGCGCAACGTGACTATTTTTGGTGCGCACACCTTTGAAAGGACAGACGAGTTGCGTGGACAGTTTTTCCATGAAAATTGGACGGGACACGGAGGAGATACGAAATCGGGTACGTACAATGTGTGAGAAAGGGGAGAAGATGATGAAAAAATTAGTGATTGTTATATTCGGCGCTTCGGGTGACTTGACGAAGCGCAAACTGATGCCGGCGCTCTACACTTTATATAGTGGCGGGCGGTTGCCGGAAGGATTCTCCATTCTGGGGATAGGACGCACCGAGTATACGGATGCCCGTTACCAAGAATATAT
>ENA-OQDX01000027-OQDX01000027.1-human-gut-metagenome-genome-assembly--contig:-NODE-27-length-16471-cov-0.848691_pt1 | contig 16471 bp, 20 predicted proteins | sample MGYA00242788_ERZ504621 | MGnify/ENA primary metagenome ERZ504621 (study PRJEB26092, sample SAMD00036303) | human gut metagenome | host: Homo sapiens | study: EMG produced TPA metagenomics assembly of... | reverse complement strand
CTTGTTTAAATCTTTAGTTAAATTCCCGTTGGAATCGTAGTTGTATTCATTCGCCTGCTTCACGCCGTCCTTGAACTCGAAACCGTTGTTGTAAGCAGATGTGGCTACAGCATCATCTACACGGGTCAACTGATTACCACCGAGGGTGAAAGTCAGGTTATCAATCAGTCCGTAACCGGAAGCGGCGGTCTGTCCGTAGCGTTGCAGCGTCTTGATGTTGCCGTTCTTGTCATAGCCCGTCACGTTCTCGCTGAAGCGGTTTGCATTCGTACTGATGCCGGCTGTTTCGCCGTAGGTCGCGTTCAGCATCCTGTCCAGTCCGTCATAGGTGAACTTGTATCCGCGGACGGTGCTTTCATTCCCTGCTTTCCAAGTCATGCTGCTGATACTGCCGTTGTATTGGCGGTGCCGTTGCCGTTGTTGTAGTACAGATTCTGTGTAAACTTGCTTCCACTGATTCCCGTCAGCCAGCCACGGACATTATAGGCATACGTCAGCTTGTTGGTGGCACTTCCGTGCAGAGACTTGGACTGCAGTCTGCCCAAGTTGTCATACGCATAGTCGGCAAGGGTTATCTTGGTGCCGCCTAATGTATGCTCTACTTTCAAGAGTCTGTCCGCATGGTTGTAGCTGTAAGTATACATTTCAGTACGAGTGGGCTTTCCGCTTGCAGTATGCGTATGTGTTACAGTAGCGGGCTTATCGGTGAAGGTATATATGGTAGCCGTCACATCATAGCTCCCCAAGAGATTGCTTTGCACGGTCTTTGCCACACGGCCCTTGATGTCATAGTAGTATGCGGTATAAATCTTGTTGCTGCTACCAAGTACCGTTGCCACACTTGCAGTCAAGGCACCTTTTCCATTGCCCGAAGCATCATCAGGGAAATTGCTGTTATTGAAACCTGCTTGCGAACGGAAAGCGTAACTGTCATAGAAGTGCTGCACAAGTACATTCGTTCCAGAAGTGGTCACTTTGTTGGTACAAGTCCCCTGTTCCGTCAGGCGGTTCAGCCCGTCGTACTTGTAGTACGTCCAGTTACCGGATGTAAGGGCACGCTGGTTGCCGTCCTGCGAAAAAACCAGGCGGTCGGCATTGTCATACACCATTTCCACATATCCTGCACCCGGAAGTTTCTTCCAGATACAGCGGTTACGTCCGTCGTACTTGTACTGGAAGGCATACAAGTCGAGATTGGCCAAGCTTTGGTACATAGGCTGGAGCACGAAACAAAGATTGCTTTTGTCGTCATACACATAGTAAGTGTCGTGCGTTTCGCTGCCCTTCATCTGACGGGACAATACAACATGTCCCATCTTGTCGGTGAAGGTGTAGCTCACGTTCAGGTCTTCATCGGTGGTCTTGACGACCGAAAGCTGGCCGGAAGCATAGCTGCCGTTGCTCGTCAGTGCGCCTGCACTGCTTACGCTATAGTTGATGCAGTTCAACTGCGCGTTAGCCGTACTGTTGGCCAGATAGTCCGTATTGACGGAATGACTGCTATACCATGCAGCCCCCGGTCCGTATTCCTTAACGGTACGGTTCAGCGGAGAAGCCTCGTACACCGGCTGGCTGTAAGGACGCGAATCGTTGCCATAGTTGCCGGGCGCACTGCTCTTGAAAGAAGAGGGTGCCACATAATCGTCAGGCGAGACTATCGGTAGCCAGGAATTCGCGGCACGTCCTGCAACGTCGTACTCCTGTAGCGTCACCAGATTGCTGTTGCTTGCTGTCACCTTCTTCAATACCGTCTGGAACGGGCGTCCCAAACCATCAAAATACTCCACCTTATCCAGGTATTTCCCTCCCGTTTCATCCAGCATGCTACGGGTACGCACGTAATTGTGGCTGGCATCCTGCGCCGCTGTTGTCAATGCATAGCACAGCAACGCCATAAACATATATTTTCGTTTCATACAATTCTTTCGTTTCATTGGGGTTTGTAATTATACTGATATTCATTCACTACCTTTCCATTATGATCCTTAACCTGGAACAAGCGGTTGAAGTCATCATAGGTAAAGGTCGATTTCTCTTTATTCGGTTCTACAATTTCCGTAACACCCACAAGCGGGCGATAGAGATAGGTTGTAACCAAAGCATTGTCGTTGGCAAGCCCGTTTCGCACAGTGTTCAGGACAGTTGTAATGGATGCATTATTCCAGTTGCGCGGCAGTTGGCTGATGCTCGCCGACGAGATTTTCTCTACAGCCTCATACGTCTTTCCTTCTATCTTGGCCACCGGATAAAGATTGTTATAGGCCCATAGGAAGCTCACCGGCAGATTGTTGCGTATATAACCCAGTAACCGACCTCTCGAAGTGTACTTACCAAACCAGATATCCTGCACATAGGCTCCCGCATAATCGGCCAGCGTCTTGGGAGTAGTAGAGTTGAATCTCAACGTACGTTTGGGCAGAATCATATTGAGCGTGTCTTTATACTCCGTTTTCGATGCACCCACTACTTTGCCGCCCGAAAGTTCAATCCGTTCTATCGGTATGCCCATCATATACTTGTCGAGCATTTTCTTTGAAACTGCATCCGTAAAGCTGTGCGCATATCTGAATTGATTCTCTTTCTCCACCCCATGCTTATTGCTCTTCAAGGAAGAAAGTACTCCATAGTTAGTATAGTCATACCTCTCTTCGTCCACTATATTGCCTTCGGCACGATAGTCGGTAGTCACTTTATTGCTGAGATAAAAGGACTGTGCCCACAGCTTGTAAGGCTGCATGTCGCGGGTAGGATGGGAATAATCCGGATTGAAATAATAGTTGCGTATCTTCGGCGCCCAAACCTCTTCCGAAGAAGAAGGTGAATAGGTGTATTCCTCTTTTTTCAACAGTTTATAGTTCTTGTCCCTATAGTCTACCGACGAAAGTTTACCGTTCTTATAGTCAGGTATTGTAGGAATACCAGCCAGATAGAGATCGGCAACCTCATCCGGAACATTGTGATATCTGTAAGTAATACATCCTTGAGTAGCCAAATCGCCATACGATTCGCTGACCACCGTATATCCTACAAGGTTTCCTCTGGAAAGATTCGTCAAAGGGATATAAGGAGTAGATTGAATCAGTTCATAGTAAGCATTCATCCAGTTTCCTGCCCAACTTTGCATTTGTTCTACATATGTCGGTGCATTGAATACCGGCTTCACCATCAGCTTTGCATCCTGATATTCAAACTTACGCCAGCTCCGGTTACCGTTACCGTCTGTATTCGTGATGGACTTGATGCGCAGCCCGGCACCCAGATAATCCTTGTCCAAGGGAGCATTCGTTTTGCCCACAACCTCTACCGAAATATTGATGGGGTACTCCAACCTTACATTCTGCACTTCCAATGTCATACGGTATGTACCTCTGTCCAATTGCTTTTCAATGTCATCCGCCCAGGGATTCATCACATCATAATTGGGAGAAGAAAACAAGGTTCTATAGCTGTTGCCCTCTTTCTTTTGGAGTTGTGTTGTATAGTAAGCGGCGAAGCAAGATGTTCACTGGGGTGAGGTTCGTCATGTCTTATGCGGATGATAATCTTGGGATTGGCATCGTCCACTTCGAAAGGTTCGCCGATATACATAAGGACGGAAGCCCCGGGTACTACGGGCGCCATGCTGTTATCTACCAGGTTGATGGCCCCTTCACGCAAGGGGGGCATCATAGGCAGAGTTTCAAAACGATGCCCTTCATACTCAAAGGTAGTTGTACCACCCGTAGGATAGGTGACAGTGCGCAGCGTACCGATTTTGCACAATGCCTCATTGAACGAACGGTCCATACCTTCCTTGAACAGACTTGTCTTACCGCTCGGCCTGATAGACTCCGACCAATAAATACTGGGACTAATCTTCAAGGAGGTAGTCATCGGCGATGCACCGTTGTAGAATCCCCAGGCATCTACAGACAAAGAGCGTTTGGGTGGCAATTTTCCCATATTGTAATCCATGGTATATACATTGCTCTTCTTTGAACCAGCCACATCATACACCTTCGACAGTAACAAACGGTCGTCGTAGCCATTGGTAGTTGTTGCTGCCCCACTCAGCAGATATTTGTATTCCAGCATGGTGGTCTTGATGACATTTCCGGCAGCATCGCTTACCTTTATGCTCGATAACTTCTGCACTTTCTTTCCACTTTCAGCACTCTCTATATCTTCGCGGTCGGTTGTGTTGAATTCCACCGTACCGCCCTCAAAAGATATTTTCGACAGCGTCCACTGTTCTATTTTGGAGTAAGTATAATTATAGTTGAACTTATTCTTGAAATACTGCGGAGACTGCGAAGTGATCTCTCCGGCAACCACTTCCGACAGCGAAATAACATCCTCTGTGGTAGAAATGGGTGTGAAGATAGTCTCTTTCTTATAGTCGAACAGAATCGTTCCACCATTAGGAGATGTCACAGAATCGAGCATCCAGGCAGTTACAACCTGCGGTTCTTTATTGTACGGAAATATATGGCTTCTGGTTATATCCGGCTGGAAGAATTCAATTGTATTCAAGAAATAATAGGTTGTTTCTTTCTTCGAGAAAGAATAGACATATCCTTCCAAATCTGTCATAGTCCATACATTAGAACTTGTATTGTATACCATCTTTACCACTTCTTCTTGTGTTTGGATGGTGGGGGACAGCATTTGTCTGCCGGTTATTCTTCAATACATTGAAAAACATGGAGCCCGAATGCCCGCCTGCATTGAAGTAGAACATGTCTGGTTCGGCATCATAGTCTCCTCTGAAATAGCCCATGTATCTCTCCATATTCTGGTCGGTCACTTCAAACCGGGGATTGGTCAGCCACGGAGCATCAGTTAGATTATAGCAGCCTCTTGCTGTGAAGTCGTCCATATCTTGCACTTGCCTGATGACGCACCCTCCGGCTTGGAGAGTCCACCCAAGCCCCGCCCAAGTAGCTTCTTGAGCAACGCGCGTTCCGTCCGTATGGTAAGACAGTGCGATGGGAAACTTCTTCCCGTCAAGATCAATCTCATAGATTGGGATAGTCAGATTGGCCTGTCCCACATAATTATCGGTAGGTATCAGTCCGTACGTTCCCAATGAAGCTGCATTGGGAGATATCGGGACAATCCGAAGGTTTGCTTCTGGATCGCCTCCCTGCGAATACACAGCTGTTGCTTTCAGCAAAAGGAACAGCAATAGAAATAAGGATATTCTTTTCATGATAAATCGTTGTTATTAGAAAAATTATTCAATATGTTTTGCGAGATAAGGAATTGGGGAGGCTATCTTCCAAGCCTCTCCCGTTCCCTTGTTGGCTTTTCAGCCTCCTACAGTGGCATCGCCTGCACGCCCAGCACACTGGCTATGGTGGCAATGATGGTACCCACAATTTTCAAGATATCTTTCCAGGTTTCTTTGCTTATTTTCATAATTCCATGTTTTAAAGATGATTGTTCTAAAATTCTTTACTTACCTCGAAGCACGGACACTGCTTCACCCACTCCCACGGCTCCACCTTCCCGTCACCGTCCAAATCGGGACTGAGGTCGCGGTGGCCGCATACACGGGCGTTCCGGAACTGTTGTAGCAGCTGGTACACCAGCAGGTGCAGGGCCGAACGCTGCTCCGGCGTACGGGTATCCTTCGGATTTCCCCGGGCATCCAGCCCGCCTTCGTAGCAGATACCTATCGAATACTTGTTGTGACCGCGGCAATGCGCACCGGGCAGTTCCAAGGAACGGGTTCCGAGCACAGTACCGTCTCTCCGGATATAGTAGTGATAGCCCGTCGTGCGGAAGCCACGGCGGCGGTGCTCTGCCTCCAGAGCCTCGGAAGTAAGCGTACAGCCCTCCCGCGTGGCGCTGCAATGCACCACGATGTAGTTGATTTTTCGCATAAGATTAGTTAGTGATTAATGATTGAAGATTAGTAATTTATGATTTGACGATTTACGATGTACGATTACTTTTCGTATCATAAATGCCTGCATAGGCGCGGTTATTTAGCAGTACGAATTTCAATCGTACATCGTAAATCGTCAAATCGTAAATGGCCTTATCCCAACGGATTTTCACCTTGGTCACCGTCGTTACCGCCCGAGCCACCGTCGTTGCCGCCCGAACCTGCCGTGTCCTGAAGGTCGAAGCGCACGCACTTCACCCCGGTCACCAGCGAACGGGTAGACACCGTATGGTCCAGATTACGCTTGGAGGTGGGCAGAAAACGCACTCGTAGTGTGGACTGGGTAGCCGACACCTTCAGAGGGTCTTCCACACCGTTCATGGTGGACTTCATCGTAAGGCGGAAAGTACCCAGACCGTCCAGCGTCACGCTCTCGGAAGACTGCAGGTGGCGAGTCATCACGGTCACCAGGTTGTCGATGACATTCTTCGAGTCACCCGTAGAGAGGGAAGACAACTCCGCAATCTCCTTAGCCACCTGCTCGGTGTCCACATTCCCCGTCAGCACCACGCGGGGATAGAAAAGCTTCTTGCCCTCTTTGTTGGCAAGAACCGACTGAAATGATTTGTAAATTACTGGCATAGTAGTTTTGTTTTAAAAATTAATAGTTTGTCTTGAAATTCAAGGATTCGTTTTTTTCAAATGAAACAACATTGTTTTATTTTCGTGTATTAAGCTTAACCACATTGCAAAGATAACGCTATCCGGAAAAGTGTGCAAATTAAAAAAACCGTTTTCTTCATGAAATTATTCACAAATCGAAAACTTTACTTACAGCACAGGCTCAGCAGGTATCGCCCCGGTTGCCGTATCTTGCCATGACTCTCGCGCAAGGCATAGAAGCCCTTCCACAAAGGGTGGCCGATAGCACCGAAATTACTTTTGAGGATAATGGCATACTGCTCTTGCGGAGGAATATGGAACTGCTTCAGATTGAAAAGCAACCCGTCCAGGTTGCGGTCCGTGCCATCCTGCGGCGGTTGCAGTTGCTCTATTTTCCGAAGATATTCCCCCTCCGCGGATGGCACATCCGCGCCCTCAGTGCCCCCGGTTCCGGGGGAACTATGGAGGAGGGGATTTTCTTTGCTGTGTTGTGATGTGCTATGCTCTGCTGTGCTATATGTACCCGATGTCGCATTTTCGGGCTTAAATGCTGCACTTTCGGCAGCGGACGGCACGCTTCCATTGGCAGACGGCACTCTCCCGGCGGCAGTCGGCGCGGCCTCGTCATCGCTCTGAGAATCATCCACCAGACAATAACGTGTGTCTATGGCGGAAGATTTCCGGCGCTTGGTACTGAACAGATACTGCCGCTGTATCTCAGCAGAAGTCAAGATGGCGTATTTGCCGAAAAGGGCGGCATTGAAAATGCCGTACTCCACAGCCAGGCAAGAATGCGCTTCACGTCGGCAGCCGTCTTTTCATAGAGGCAGGCGGAAAGGTCTTCGTAGAAAAGCTCGTCGGCACACACGTAATAGCCTTCGTCGGCATAAATGCAGGAGAGGGCGCCCAGCAGAATGGCAAAGGAGCCGTCACCCTCACGTTTCATGATGCGGCGCACCAGACGGTCGTGCATGAAGTCTGTGTTCAAGGGGAAATAGTCAAGTCCCCGTTTTTTGATTCTGGACATGGTTTGATGATTAGGGGTTAGTGATTAGGGGGAGAGAGCGGCTTGTATCATTCTATATCACCTGCTTCGCATAGGCGTTTCCGCTTGCGGAGCACGCTTTCGCGCACTACCTTCAAAGCATTCAGAATAAGATACATACGAAGGGTACAGTCCGAAATTTTCAGTGATGACCGGATAACGGAGGGGATTGCTTGCTGGAAGTGAGCGACGGTAGCGGGCGTTGCTCATCGCCCTACGGCATTCCTTGCAATAATTGTCGGGGGCAAGCGTACGCTTGTCTACATAAAAAGAATCAACGGGCAGTTCTCTGTGGCAACATCCACAGAAACGAACATTTTTTTCAATAATCTGTTCCATAACCATTTTTTGTTAAGAATTAGTACAATAATATTTTTTTCGGCACGCCCCTGCCAAAGATGCTTGTAGGGGCTGTTTGCTGGAAGTATATATCCAGCGTATTCTATCTATACATCCAGCGCGTTGCATCTATACTTCCAACGCACCTCATCTATACATCCGGCAAGGCGGATGCCCATTTTTTCAAATTCGTAAGTATTTTTGCTAAATTCGGATGCTTCCGGATAAAAGACCAGATGTGTATTTTCCATAAATCCCTCCCTTTTATTTGCATTTATAAAACATGATATGTATTTTTGTCCCAACAAAGATAATGCTGTTTTCATTTATAAAACAAACAAATCGGGAATTAAATTCTTAAATAAGACGTAAGACAGTATAAATGAGGAGATAATAGTTTCTGAATAATTTACACGTAAAAACTGAAGAATATGGCGAATGACAAAGACCCGGTATTTTGTGCGGCAGACATCATAAAACGTGCCAAACTGGCGAAAGAATTCAAGACAGACAGCGAACTTGCCGCCTTTCTGGGTATATCACGCTCCACACTGAGCAACTGGAACGCCCGCAACAGCATCGACTTCCCCCTGCTGCTGGGCAGCCTGGACGACGTGGACTACAACTGGCTGCTGACGGGAAAGGGCTCGCCTGCACATCATTCAAAATTCTGTGACAATGACTTGGTACAAGGTGAAGTGGAAATACTTCACACACCGAAAACAGCCCGACCCTATGGACGACCGTAGCGTGACCCTCTATGACATCTCTGCCGCCGCCAACCTGAAGACACTGCTGGCTGACCGCCCGCAGTACGCCTTGGGGCGGATTGTAATTCCCAATATCCCTGTGTGCGACGGTGCCGTCTACGTCTCGGGCGACTCGATGTATCCCATCCTCAAGTCCGGCGACATCGTAGGCTTTAAGTCCATCCGCGACTTCACCGACGTCATCTACGGTGAAATGTATCTCGTCTCCTTCGAGCGGGGCGGCGACGAATACCTGGCAGTGAAATACGTCAACCACTCGGAACGGCCGGACTGCATCCGTCTGGTGAGCTACAACAACCACCACGACCCCATGGACCTGCCGCTGGCGGCAGTCAATGCAATGGCCATCGTGAAGTTCTCGATAAGGAAGAATATGATGATGTAGAGGGCGGCATTATCACCGGAAATTTCGTAAGAAAGCTCCTGGCAAGGATTGTTTAATAAGTAAACAGAGAAATTATACAAAAAAAGCTTGTAATTTATTCTTTTATCTTATTTTTGCGATGCCATAGGCATAATAATAAGTATCCGGAAAAAAACATGCTTATTCCATCCAATAGAACAAAGAGGGAGTGCATTCTTTCAAGGTTATGTTTTCTAGTGCTTTCAGTATGGGTGTCCCTACCTTCCGCAGCACAGAACAATCCCTACAAGATAGACGATGCACTCTACCCCATCTACCAGCGGGCTTCCAAGCAGGCACGCCAGCAGGAGGGGCTGCTGGTGGCCGACACTTTGTATCAACAGGCTCTGAAGCTCGGTGACAAAAAAGCACAATGCCTGGCATACATCATCCCCCTGCAGTTCTATATATCCCAAAAAGATGATAGCAAAATAGAAAAGGCATCCACTGACCTGAAAGAGATTTCACGTGCCAATAACTATCTGCAATATTATTATCACGCTTGGAGCAGCGAAATCATCTACTTCCTGAACCAACAACGCTCATTGCTCGCCTTGCAGAAAGCGGAAAAAATGAAAAAGCAAGCTTTTGCCGACAGATACCCTTACGGTATCTTCAGCTGTATCCGAACCATGGGCCATATCTACAAATCACGCGGAAACTTCGACCTCTCCGCCCAATACTATCAGGAAGCCTTGGACTATATGCTGAAGAATATGCCCGACCAGGATCCCAGCCAACTATACTCAAGCCTTGCCGAATATTACCGTAACACCCAAAAAGATTACGCCACCGCACTGGACTATTGCGAAAAAGCCTTGAAGAGCGCCAAAACAGAACGGAACATAGCCCAAGCCATGATAGAGAAATGCCTGATACTATTCCGGCAGGGGCGTATAGATGAATTCAACGACTGCTATAAAGAAGCCGTACAAATGGCAGACCGTTGCAAGCTCTCTGCCAACGTTTCCCTACTGATAGCCCACATCTACAGGAACATACTGGACAAACAGTATGAACAAGCCCATGCCCACGCTGACCAATTGCCCAACAAAGGCCCGCAATACCATGCTTACATTTATGAATACGCCAAAGATTATCCCAATGCCATCAAATATTTGAGAAAATACCACCAGCAGCAAGATTCGACGAACAATCTCCTGCAACTGTCGGACATCGCCGAACTGAACACCCAGATAGGCGCCGAACGCCTGAAAATGGAAAACATACAGGCTACCTCGCGCTACCGCATCACTCTTTTCAGCATTGTCACCGGCTTTTTACTGTTATCCCTGCTTTTCCTGATGCTCTACCTCCACCGCAAACGTAAAGTCAACCTCGAACTATGCCACAAGAACGAGGAACTTTCCGAAGCACGCGACCAAGCCGAAGCAGCCAACAAGGCAAAGAGCATCTTCCTGCAGAACATGAGTCACGAAATACGGACACCGCTCAACTCTATCGTGGGCTTCTCACAACTCATCACTTCCCCCGACGCGAACCTTTCCCAAGAGGAAAGGCAGGATTTCTGCCATCTCATACAGCACAATTCCGACCTCCTCCTTACACTGGTGGGGGACATCCTCAGCGCAGCCGAGTTGGAAAGCAACAGATACACCATGAAGATAGCGCCGCACAGTTGCAACAAGCTCTGCCGGGAAGCCATAACCACCGTTGAACACCGCAAGCCCGAAGGCGTGAAGCTCTACTACACCTCCGAAGTGGACGACTGCTACGAACTGAGCACCGACGGGCAACGTGTGTGCCAGATACTCATCAACTTCCTTACCAATGCAGAGAAACACACCACACAAGGCGAAATCCGCCTGCACTGCTCTCTCACAGAGAATCCCGGATACGTCACCTTCTCCGTCACCGATACCGGTACCGGCATTCCCCCGGAATACTCGGAAACCATCTTCGAACGTTTTGAAAAGGCCGACAACTTCGGGCAAGGCACCGGCCTGGGACTCAATATCTGCCGCCTCATCGCCGAACGGCTGAAAGGGAAAGTGCTGCTGGACAAGGAGTACAAGGAGGGGGCAAGGTTCGTGTTTGTACTGCCGGTGAAAAAAATCCATTTGAAGAGCAAGACCAAAACAACAAAGGCCGCCTCTTCTGCATCCTCCGAAACATCGGTATCTGCAGAAGGGCAGCCTTCTATATAAATAGCCGTAAAGCTATGCTGATTATAAACCGAATGCGGCTTTCACCTTGTCCACATAGTCCAGCTTCTCCCAGGTGAAGAGTTCCACTTCAATGTCCTTGTTGCCTTCGTAGCGGCTCTTGAAATGCTTGACGATGGTCTGCGGCTCGCGGCCCATGTGTCCGTAGGCGGCAGTCTCCTGATAGATGGGGTTGCGCAGTTTCAGACGGTCTTCTATCGCCTTGGGGCGGAGGTCGAACAGCTCGTCAATCTTACGGGCAATCTCACCGTCGCTCATATTGACGTGGCTGCGGCCATAAGTATCTACGAAGATATTGATGGGGCGTGCCACACCGATAGCGTAACTTACCTGCACCAGCATTTTCGTCGGCAACGCCGGCGGCTACCAGATTCTTGGCAATGTGACGGGCTGCATAAGCTGCGCTGCGGTCTACCTTAGAGGGGTCCTTTCCGGAGAAAGCGCCGCCGCCATGGGCACCCTTGCCGCCGTAGGTATCTACGATAATCTTGCGTCCCGTCAACCCGGTGTCACCGTGAGGACCACCGATTACGAACTTGCCCGTGGGGTTGACGTGGTATGTGATATGGTCGTTGAACAGTGCCAGCACCTTTTCATGATGGATGGAGGCAATGACACGCGGCATCAGAATCTCGATTACATCCCGGCGGATTTGGGCGAGCATTTCCTCGTCGGCCTTCAGCTGGGCGGCATCACTGTCGTCGGCAGGCTGGACGAAGTCGTCGTGCTGGGTGGAGACTACGATGGTGTCGATGCGTACCGGCGTGCCGTTGTCATCATATTCGATGGTCACCTGGCTCTTGGCGTCGGGACGGAGGTAGGTCATCACCTTGCCTCGCGACGGACATCTGCCAGCACTTGCAGGATGCGGTGTGCAAGGTCCAGTGAAAGCGGCATGTAATTCTCCGTTTCGTTGGTGGCGTAGCCGAACATCATTCCCTGGTCTCCGGCACCTTGTTCCATGGGGTCCTGTCGCTCCACGCCGCGGTTGATGTCGGGGCTCTGCTCGTGGATGGCGCTCAGCACGCCGCACGAATTGCTCTCGAACATATACTCGCCTTTGGTATAGCCGATTTTCTTGATTACTTCGCGTGCGATGAGAGGCATGTCAACGTACGCTTTGGTTTTCACTTCTCCAGCCAGCACTACCTGACCGGTAGTAACCAGAGTTTCGCAAGCTACTTTCGAACTGGGGTCGTAGGCCAACAGTTTGTCAAGCACAGCGTCCGATATTTGATCGGCCACTTTGTCGGGGTGTCCTTCAGACACCGATTCGGATGTGAATAAATATCCCATTTCAGTTGAGAATTGATAGTTGATAATTGATAATTCAACGAATGGCGGAAGGAGGTGTGTGGAGTAGATGCATCCGGCACACAAACGTGCCGTCAGAAAAGGATGTGTTTTAGCATTTTTTTTCTGTGGTTGCAAGCTACTCAAATCTCTCCACATATCGTTTTTCGGGGGCAAAGATAGTGCAAACCGAACGCAGAACAAAATGAACTTGTTCATTTTTTATGCTGAAGTGCAGCCTATCTTCGCTTTCCGGAGGCAAAGATAAAAAAGAAATCTTGTATCTGCGCTACAGATAGCAGAGATTAACACTGATTTTGCAACAATTCCCCGATTGTCTTTCCCAATACCGGATGCACCACGCCTGAAGCAATCTCCGCCAACGGCTCCATCACGAAACGGCGTTCCTGCATCAGCGGATGAGGAAGTTTCAGTTCGGGAGTATCCAGCAAAACGGGAGTACCGTCATCGGCAAAACAGAGCAACAGGTCGATGTCTATCACACGGTCGCTATACACTGCATTGACAGACTTATGCGTACGCCCCATCTCCCGCTCGATTTCCTGCGTCGTTTGCAACACCTCCAAAGGCGCCAAAGCAGTGTCTACGCAGAGTGCGGCATTCAGAAAAGTATTATCGGAAGAAAAGCCCCACGGAGCAGTAGCATAAAAAGCAGATAGGGAAATCACTTCACCTATCTGCTTTCTTATCTTTTGGACGGCCATGCGGAGGTTCTGCTCCTTATCGCCGAGATTGGTACCAAGACTGAAATAAACAACCATAATTACCGGTCTGTAATCAGCATCGCATCTCCATACGTACCAAAGCGGTACTCTTCCTTCAATGCCACATTGTATGCCTCCATCACCTGCTCGTAACCGCCGAAAGCGGCAACAATCATCAGCAGGGTACTGAGCGGCATGTGGAAGTTGGATATCATGGCATTGGCCACGGTAAAGTCGTACGGCGGGAAGATGAACTTGTTGGTCCAACCCTCGTATTCCTTCAAATGTCCGTCGGTGCTGACGGTGCTCTCGATGGCACGCATCACGGTGTACCTACGGCACAGACTTGGCGGTTCAGGTCTTTGGCATGGTTCACAATCCGCACGGCTTCCTCGTTCACAATCATCTGCTCGGAGTCTGTCTTGTGCTTGGTGAGGTCTTCCACATCAATGTCGCGGAAGTTACCCAAGCCGGCATGCAGGGTGATGTAGGCAAAGTCAATACCCTTGATTTCCATACGCTTCATCAGCTCACGGCTGAAGTGCAGGCTGGCGGTAGGCGCTGTAACAGCTCCTTCGTTGCGTGCAAAAATAGACTGGAAACGTTCGGCATCGTCCGGCTCTACGGGACGGTTGATGATGCTGTGGGGCAGCGGCGTTTCGCCCAGCGCATAGAGCGCCTTCTTGAACTCATCGTGCGGACCGTCGTAAAGGAAACGAAGCGTACGCCCACGCGAAGTGGTGTTGTCGATAACCTCAGCCACCATAGAGTCGTCGTCACCGAAGTAGAGCTTATTGCCGATACGTATTTTACGGGCAGGATCCACCAGTACATCCCACAACCGGAGCTCTTCGTTCAACTCACGCAACAAGAACACTTCAATACGCGCACCGGTCTTTTCCTTGTTACCGTACAAGCGGGCAGGGAAAACCTTGGTGTCGTTGAAGATAAACACATCTTTGTCATCAAAATAGTCCAGAACATCCTTGAACATCTTGTGCTCAATCTCACCCGTCTTACGGTGCAACACCAGCAGACGTGACTCGTCTCTGTACTTCGTGGGGTGCAAAGCTATCTTCTCTTCGGGAAGCTTGAATTTGAATTGCGACAGTTTCATAATTAGTTATGAGTTATAAGTTATTTATTATTTATATCAGTCTGTTTTAGTCATAAGAGGGTATGAGTTATCCGGCAGTATGCTACACTTCATAGCAAATAACTCATAACTTATAACTAAATATCTATCTCCTGCGCCTCTATCCACTCTTTAAAATCGAGGGGATTGAGGCAGTCTGCCAGCCGGACGTCGCCTACGCGGGTACGCTCCAGGGCGGTGGAGGTGAGCGCCGCTCTGCAGGGCTTCGCCGATGTCACGTGCCAGGGCGCGGATATAGGTTCCTTTGCTGCATACTACGCGTACCTTTATCCACGGTTCGGCAATATCCAGCCCGTCGTCCAGCAGCTCTATCTCGTCGATGACGAGCAACTTGGGTTTCAGCTCTACCTCCTCTCCCTTGCGGGCAAGGTCGTAGGCACGTTTCCCGTTCACCATACATGCCGAGAAGGCGGGAGGCACTTGCTGTATCTCGCCGATGAACTTCTTCAGCGTCTCCTCCACCAGTCCGCGGGTGATGTGCTCCGTGGGATAGGTGGCATCTATCTCATGTTCCAGGTCGTAAGAGGGAGTGGTGGCACCCAACCGGATGGTGGCAACGTACTCCTTCGTGTGATACTGGAATTCCTCAATCCGTTTCGTGGCCTTGCCCGTACAGACTATCATCACCCCCGTAGCAAGCGGGTCGAGGTACCGGCATGGCCTACTTTCAACTTCTTCTCCTTTATCCGCCGGCAGATGTGGTAACGCGCATGTCCCACAACCTTGAACGATGTCCATCCCAGCGGTTTATTGAAATAGAGGACTTCTCCTTCTTTAAAATTCATTGGCCTCTCCCCTAACCCCTCCCCGGTAGGGAGGGGGATAAAATGGTACAACTTAATATTTTTCTCTTATTGATTTCCGGAGTAATCAGTCTTTCCCCCACACAAGGAGGGGACTTTAGCTTAATATGAGCGTTATGACACCGGCTATCGCGCAATAGATGGCAAAATAAATCAGCTTGCCCTTCTTCACAATATTTATCATCACTTGCAGGCCAGGCAGCCCGAAACAAAAGCAGCCAGGAAACCTACCACCAGCGAAAGCGCCGGAATATCCCCCGCAACCGCCTCACCTTTCATCATCTTCATCCCATCCAGCAGTGCCTCACCCAAGATGGGAGGCATCACCATCAGGAAAGAGAACTGTGCCAGCTTCGCCTTGTTGTCGCCCAGCAACAGACCGGTTGCAATGGTACTGCCCGAACGGGAAAGCCCCGGAAGCACCGCGCATGCTTGTGCAAGACCGATGATAAAGGCATCCTTCATGCTGATGTTCTCCTTCTGCTTCGGCTTATAATATAGGAGAAAGACAGCAGCAGAGCTGTCAGCAGCAGGCAGCAGCCCACAACGACCAGTCCCGAACCGAAAATGGCCTCTACTTCGTCCTTGAAAAATACCCCCACAATGCCGATAGGTATCATGGATACCAGTATATTGATGACGTAACGTGTCTCCTCGTTCATCTGCCACTTGAACAGTCCCTTGAAAATCCAGTCAATCTCTTTCCAGAGTATCACCAGCGTACTGAACACCGTAGCCACATGTACCACTATCGTAAAAGCAAGATTCTCCTCTCCCTCAATACCGAACAATGCCGAACCTATGGCGAGGTGTCCGCTACTGCTCACCGGCAGATATTCGGTCAGTCCTTGAATAAGCCCAAGGATAAGCGCTTCAAACCATTCCAATTTGTTTAAGTTTTTAAGTTCTTGAGTTGCCGGAGGGGCTGTCCGGAAGCTCTGTTACTACTTTCTTTCTGATTATTTTTCAGACGCAGATAACGCAGATGACACGGATTTCTAATATTCCAATCTGCGTCATCTGTGTAATCCGCGTCTGAAAGTTTACTCCTCTGCACGACAGCTTTTAGGCTTGCGCAGCACGGCATATATCATGAACACAAACCCCAGCAGGCAAACTACCGGAGCCACCTTGATGCGTCTCACACTAAAAAATGTCCGGCTCAAAGGTCGTCGGGGGTAGACACAGGGCCGGTCATCAGAAGAAAACCAATGAT
>ENA-OQDX01000026-OQDX01000026.1-human-gut-metagenome-genome-assembly--contig:-NODE-26-length-16512-cov-0.849374_pt1 | contig 16512 bp, 25 predicted proteins | sample MGYA00242788_ERZ504621 | MGnify/ENA primary metagenome ERZ504621 (study PRJEB26092, sample SAMD00036303) | human gut metagenome | host: Homo sapiens | study: EMG produced TPA metagenomics assembly of... | reverse complement strand
TAACGGTACTTGTTGAACAACCATCGTTATTTGGTTTTTAGGTCTTGTGATGTTCTTTTTTTTTGTCTGTTTTTCTAAAAGAATAAATTTTTAAATGGATAATAGCAGCTCTGTTGATTGTCGCCTTTCTGTTCCAAACGGGGTTAATCAGCGATATGTTGGGCTATAGTAGTAATATGTTAGCCGACAATCAAGATTTACAGCAAAGGGTACTTGAACTCAAGGATGTCATTGATGGTAATGAAGCAGAAGGAGACCTTGGCTCTCGAGTTGATAAATATAATCTAACTATAGATGCAATATTCGATAATCCGATATTTGGAAATTCAAAATCTAATATTGGAGGACACGCATATTTTTTAGATATGTTGGTATATTATGGTATTTGGGGAATGTTATTATTTGTATCATTTATTATTACTTTTTATTTTTATTGTAAAAATTCTATGTCTATTTCAATACGACCGTATTATACGTTGGGTTTTCTCTCTTTTGTAATTTTTGGATCTTTTAAAAATATGGCTGGTATTGATTATTGGATGTTGACTTTTTTGTATATTGCCATTACTTTGTGAGGTTTTGGATTCTCGATTAAATAATGCTTAGTATGACTTCATACCATACAAAATCTAAGTTTATTATAAGTTATTGATATAAAGATTTATTGGTGATAGTTGCAAATAATATGAAGTTTTTTTCTGTATTAAATGATTGATTAATTATGAGTGTAAAAAAAAAATGTTGCAGTGTTGTGTTCGAATTACTATCCAATCATGGGCGGTCCTGCAACTTGTATTGACAAATATGTGAGTTCTTTGTCTGAGAGCTATAATTTTTATATCATAACGAGAAATGATTCTATTAAAGAACCTAAATCTGATAAATATAACATAATATATTTCAGTAGCCTAAGACATCTTGTAATAACAAGATGTAAGTATAATATAACACATCATAGTTTTACATTTTTTTCAAAATTATTGTTGCTTCTGATAAATGCATTCCGATTGTTTCAAATACAATATGCATTTCCTGATGCTAATAGGTGGGAAATAAATGCAAATTACGAAAAATTGAAAGAACTCAATAAAAAACGTAGGCATTGATGTCGTGATTGCTGTGTCAAATACTTTTTATGATCAATTAGCAATGCTGAAGTTTAAAAAGGAATACCCTTCAATAAAATGGATATGTTTCATAACAGATCCTTATGCAGAAAACTATATCTATTATAAATACAAATTGTTTAAGGGACTTTGGAAACGAGCAAATCTCAAAAAAGAACAAGATATTTAATAATGTTTGTGATTATGTTATGGTAACGACAGAGATGTTTATTTATATCCCTAAGGCATTTCGAATAAAACGAAATAAACTTTTTCCAATACAATTTACGTTAGATCCTCAGATGGAAGGATTTAGTAATCCTTCTATGAATTCGAAAGTATGCAAGTTGATATTTGCGGGAACTCTGTATATGAAAATAAGAAATCCTGAATTTTTCTTGTCTGTCATTTCTAAGGTTAAAGATGTGAGTTTAGATTTGTTTGTTCGAAAAGGTGAATGTGAGCAAATTATTAATCGATATGCTAAAGATAATATACATAGAGAATATTTTTGTGGATAAAGCGAAATATATCGATATGTTAAAATATGGATACGACGTTCTTGTTAATATTGGCAATGTCAGTACTCTTCAAGCTCCAAGCAAAATGCTAGAGTTGTTGTCGACTGGAAAACCAATCATAAATTTTTATTTTACAGAAGATACTCAATTTAATATGATAGAGAAATATCCACTTGGCTTAAATATTAAAAATGGAGATTTAGATGCTGTTAGAAAAATAGAGAATTTTTGTCATGAAATGAAAGGAAAGAGAATGACTTTTAAAGAAGTCGAGGTTTTGTTCCCAGATAATAATATTGATAGTCAAGTAGGATTATTAAAAAGATTAATTGAATTTTAGTGTATAATTATATGATAGCAATTTTATTGTCCGCATATAATGGAGCGGATTATATTGGTAAACAAATAGATTCGTTGCTCTCCCAAACATATCAAGATTTTACTATATATATTAGGGATGATGGATCTAACGACGGAACTATTGGAATCATTGATTCGTTTGTTAATAAATTTCCAGATAAGGTAAAACATGTAGATCGGAATGGTGATAATTTAGGTGTCGGCCAATCTTTTATGTGGCTTTTGGAGCATGCGATGGCAGATTATTATATGTATTGTGATCAAGATGATGTGTGGCTACCAGAAAAGGTGGAGTTAACTCTTAAGAAAATTCAGGAAATAGATAAAACCGGACATGCAGAGATGCCTTGTTGTGCTTTTACTGATGCAATAATCGTTGATGGCCAGTTAAATCATTTGTATGATTCTTTGTGGAAATCAAACTATCGTAATCCTGAAGATGCTAAAGATGTGTATCGCTATGCTGTTTATCGACAGGCAGCCTTAGGATGTACTATGATATTCAATAATGGGGCAAGGCGATATGCTCTTCAAAATAAGCAATTCCCCTTTAGAAGGGGGCAGCATGATAGATTTGTGGTATATCTTTGTGCAGCGTTTGGGAAGGTAACCTATTTGGATAAGCCTTTAATAAAATATAGGCAACACGGTAAGAATGTAACGTCATATATAAATAAAACGCAAACAAGATTTTCTGTAGTGGAAAATATACTGTTATCACCTAAAAAAGTGCATTCACACTTATCAGATAATTTTGGTCGATTAAAAATGCTCCCTATTAATGTGAGCTATGCAAAGATTTTCGTAATGTTAATACAAAAGTGGATATTTACGAGCAAATGGAAGAAATAGTAATTAATGGAAAAATAAAGAAACTGATAATAATTGGTGCCGGCGGTATGGGTCGCACCATATATAGTAATGCGCTGGAGTGCGTTGGCTATGGTGAGGTTTATGAAGTAAAGGGATTCATTGATGATGATCTCAATGCTTTGGATGATTTTGAGAATTATCCCCCAGTGCTGGGAACAATAAAGGATTATCAGCCAAAGGAGGATGATGTGTTTACATTCTCTATAGGAGGCGCATCACGCAGGGCATGTCTTGAGTCTATCATCAATCGTGGTGGTAAGTTTATCAACCTAATTCATAAGTCTGCTAAATTGCTCACGAATGCTAAGATTGGAACAGGCAACTTCATAGGTGCATATACTATTATTGGTAATGATGCCGTGGTGGGCAACTATAATATGATACAGTCCTATTCCATCATTGCACATGATGCTCATATCGGTGATTTCAACAGAATTGATACGCATGTAACGTGCGTGGGTGGAATAGTCGTGAAAGATGATGTTAACATCCATACATCTGCCGTCATCAGTCATCATGTGATTGTTGAATCAGGTGCGCACGTTGGTGCTCTAAGCTTTGTCATTCGTAATGTCGAAGCTGGTACCACTGTCTGTGGCAATCCTGCAAGAAGTATGGTTCCAAGAATTAATAAGGTATGATACTAAAAGGAAAGAATGCAATAATAAACTGGAGCAAACCGAGGAATTGGTTTGGCTACAGTTAAGAAATTTGCTCAGGAAGGATGCAAATGTTTGGGCATGTGCAAGAACTCAGAATGATGAGTTTGAGAGTGCGTTGCAGGGGCTTGCCTCACAATATGGAGTATATATTAGACCAGTATGTTTCGAATTGACTGATTATGCAGGCGTGAAGGATGCAGTGAAGGCAATTGCGGCAGAGAAGAAAAATGTTGATATTCTTGTTAATTGTGCTGGCATATCATTCTCAGGCAGCATAATGATGACTTCAATGGATAAATTGAAGCAGGTTTTTGAGGTGAATTATTTCTCACAGATTAATCTGATACAGGTTGTATCCAGATTGATGATGCGGCAGAAATCAGGCTCTATTGTAAATATTGCATCCGTAAGGGGCATAAACCCCATTGCCGGTGCTATGGCATACGCCTCAAGTAAGGCCGCATTGATATGCTCAACCAAAACGATGTCGAAAGACCTTTCTCCATTCGGAATTAGAGTGAATGCCGTTGCGCCAAGCCTTACGAATACGGATATGGGCAATAACAGAAAGCAGAAAGACCTTGATAGATTTGTTGCGCATACTGCATTGAAGAGAATGGCCCAGCCGGAAGAGATTGCAACTGCAGTTGCTTTTTTGGCAAGTGATGAAGCTTCGTTTGTTACAGGCGAGGTGCTGACAGTGATGGTGGTCAAATTTAAATAATCGATAATTATGGCAAAATTGATATTAAGAGACGGTACTGAGCTGTCTGATTATGGTAAACCTTACTTTGTGGCAGAGGTGAACTCCAGCCACAATGGAGATGTGGCAGTTGCCAAGAGGATGATTGATGCTGCCGCAGAAGCTGGATGTCAGTGTGTGAAGTTTCAGTCGTGGTCGGCAGAGTCGCTTTATGCCGCTGAATATTATAAGGCAAATCCTATCTCAAAACGTTTCTTTGTGAAGTTCTCACTGAGCGAGGACCAGCTGATGGATATGGCGAAGTATTGCCGCAGTAAAGGTGTGCAGTATTGTTCAACTCCTTATTCAAAGAAGGAAGTCGATTTCCTGTTGGATGAATGTGAGGCACCTTTTGTGAAGATAGCTTCGATGGAAACAAACAACCATCCTTATCTGAGATATATCGCCAAGAAAGGTGCTCCTATTGTGTTTAGCACGGGTATGAGTACTATTGAGGAAGTGAAGAAGGCCGTTGAGGTGATTGAGGATGCTGGTAATTCTCAGATTTGTCTGCTGCATTGCATCAGCATTTATCCCCCAGAGATGAATACGATACATCTTAATAATATATTAGGACTTCGTGAACTCTTCCCGAATTATCCTATCGGATTCTCAGACCATAGCATTGGGTGTCAGATTGCAAATGCAGCAACAGCTCTTGGTGCGGCATTGATTGAAAAGCATCTTACCCTTGACCACAAGAAGATTGGAATGGACAATCAGATGGCTATGGAGCCTGAGGATTTGAAAAATCTTGTAAATGGATGCAATGATGTCTATGAGGCTATGGGCAGCAAGGAAAGAGTAGTGCTTCAGGCTGAGGTAGAACAGAAGGCAAAAATGCGTAGAAGTGTGATTGCAGCAAGAGATTTGAAGGCTGGTCAGGTATTGACAGCTGATGACCTTGATGCAAAGCGCCCCGGAACAGGTATATCTCCTGATAGAATTGACTCAATGATAGGCATGACCGTTACACGCGACATTACCGCAGATGAGTTGTTGAAAGAAAGTGATATCAAATAATTATAAACGTTTAAAATTAAATTAAAAGTCATGACAAATTTAGAGAAGTACACCCAGACATTTTGCGATACACTGGGTATTACAGAAGATCAGACCAAGGGGCTGGAGTATCAGGGGGTTGAAGCATGGGATTCAGTAGGTCACATGACATTGGTGGCTGCTCTTGAAGATGCATTCAACATTTCTCTCGACACAGATGACATCATTGATCTGAGCTCATTTGAGAAAGGTCAGGAAATTCTGGCTAAGTATGATGTTAAGTTTTAATGGACGCATTTAAGCTTAACATTGATGGTAAAGACATATTGCTCTACAGGTGCACCTATGCTCCTGTGAAGAGCAATATGTTTATCATCATTCGTGGTAAAGATGCGATAGTGATTGATCCAAATGATAATCCGGAAGGTCTGAAGCTATTGAAAGATAGAGGGGTAGAAGTAATTCATATTTTATTGACACACGAACATTTTGACCATACGGTGGGTGTTCCTGTGTTGCAACAAGCGTTTCCTCAAAATGATTTGTTCTGTCAGGAAGAGGCAGAGAAATACATATCAAGTAAGAGGGGAAACAATCCAATGCTTATAGCCTTTGTTTTAGCTGAGCAGGATAAAAAAAGACGGTGGCGATAGATATAAGCAATTCAAAGCAAATTGCAAAACCTATACTCTTCATGCTGATACAACATACGGAGAGTCTGCTGATAGAGTAGTGTGTGGTGTGAAATTCCATTCATACATACCCCCGGACATAGTGGAGGGAGTGGATGTATTGAATTAGGGCAATATGTTTTCACGGGAGATAGTCTGTTGAAAGAAGACCAGACGATATTGAGATTCCCGGAAGGCGAAAAAAGAAAAAATATAAAAGCATAACTCTTCCCTATCTGAAGAGTTTGCCAATGGATACGATAATACTTCCGGGTCATGGAGATCCGTTTATAATAACAGAAAGTAAATTCTTATGGGATTAAACGTAATAACCGATAGGGGAGAACACTTCTCCAAAGAAGAGCTCAGAATAGAGATGGACAAGTTTGGGCAGCAAATGCCTGAACGCAGCTTGATATTTCTGCTATGCTCAAATACAATAGGATCATTGATTGGCTATTTGGGATGCTTGGAGCATCGTATTGTGCCAATTATGCTGGACAGCACAAAGGATTTGGATTCTCTGCACAACTTGCAGAATGTATATCGCCCTAACTATGTGTGGGCTCCTACAGATGCAAAGTTCGTGGAGGGTGATACTCCAATTTATGAGTGCCAAGGATATGCCTTTATAAGGGCGATAGTGAGGATGCAAATCTTTATAAAGACCTTGGGCTTTTGCTTACTACTTCGGGCAGTACGGGCTCTCCTAAGCTGGTGCGTTTAAGCTATGAGAATGTAAAGGCTAATGCTGAGAGCATTGCTGAATATCTGAGTATTGATGAGAATGAGAGACCAATTACTTCTTTGCCGATGTATTACAGCTATGGTATTTCTGTAATCAACAGTCACTATATCAAGGATGCAACATTGCTACTTACAGACCATCCAGTGATACAGAAGTTATTCTGGATGTTCGCTCAGGATGAGAAGGCTACTTCTATTGCAGGAGTTCCTTTTACATACGAGATGCTTCGTAGGCTCCGTATCTTTAAGATGGATTTGCCATACTTGAAGACTATGACGCAGGCAGGTGGAAAACTCAATGCCAAACTTGCAAAGGAATACATTGAGAATGCCCAAGCAACTGGAAAGAGATTCTTCGTAATGTATGGTCAGACCGAGGCCACGGCTCGTATGAGTTATTTGCCACTCGATAAAGCATTGGAAAAATATGCTTCAATAGGTATTGCTATACCTGGTGGCAGATTTGCCATAACGTTGATGTGAATGGTAATGAGATTACAGAGTCTGATGTCGACGGAGAACTGGAATATTGGGCAAGAATGTGTCACTTGGTTATGGCGAATGCGTGAAGACCTGCAGAAAGGCGATGAGAACCATGGTGTGCTGAAAACTGGTGACGTAGCTCGCAGGGATGCAGACGGTTACTACTATATTACTGGCCGAATGAAGCGATTCTTAAAGATTTATGGAAATCGTGTAAATCTTGATGCAACAGAGCAATTCCTAAAGGCTGTAACATTATCAGTGGCTTGTGTAGGAGTTGATGATAAGATGACTGTATTCATCACCGACGAAAGTAAAAAGGACGCAGTAAAGGATCTACTCATGCAAAAGACTGGTATCAACACACGCGCATTTGATGTACGTGTGATAGATGCAATACCTATTAAATCATCTGGAAAATTAGATTATCGAGTGCTGCAAGCGCAGTTATAGTTCAAAATGGTTTAAAGTGCTACGCACGTTCAAATTAGTTCAAAGTAGCTACTGCAAGAACAATTTTGAACCATCTTGAACAACATAGAACAATTTTAAACAAAGAATTATGACAATAGATGAAATACTGCATATTCCTCCTTATTCATTGGATAGGGATGCGAAGAGAAAGATGCTGAATGAGCGTATCGGTGAACTCACCCGATACCATTACGAGCATTGTGAACTGTACAGGAAGATGATGGATGCGGTGGGGCTGGATATAAACAATCTGCCTGAATATGACGAGCTGCCATTCCTGCCTGTGCGACTGTTCAAGGAGTTTGAACTGCGCTCCGTACCGAAGGAAGAGATTGCGAAGACGATGACTTCGAGCGGTACTACTGGTCAGCAGAAGTCGCAGATTTTCGTGGACAGAACTACTTCGGCCAATCAGACCAAGGCTCTAACAAAGATTGTTTCGGCATTCATCGGAACTCACCGTGTGCCGATGCTGATTCTGGACACTTCGGCTGTGATAAAGAACCGCAATATATTCTCTGCCCGTGGTGCCGGAATCCTTGGTTTCTCGATGTTCGGTAGTAAGCGTATGTATGCGCTGGGCGAGAACATGGAGTTGGACGTGGAGGGAATGAAGAAATTCCTGGAGGAGCATAAAGGCGAGACCGTCTTTATGTTCGGATTTACGTTCATGATTTGGCAGCACTTCTGCAAGAAACTCATTGAGAGCGGCTATAAGCCCGATTTGAGCAAGGGTGTGCTGATTCATGGCGGTGGCTGGAAGAAGCTTGTGAACGAGCAGGTTTTGCCAGAGGAATACAAGAAGACGCTGAACGAGGCATGTGGTATTCTGCCTGAGAACGTGCACGATTACTATGGCATGGTGGAGCAGACGGGAAGCATCTACATGGAGTGTGAATGCGGCCATCTGCATGCGCCTGCATTCAGCGATGTGATTATCCGCAGACCGATTGATTTCTCTATTGCCGACAAGGGCGAGAAGGGCATCATCGAGGTGGTTTCGGCATTGCCCGAGAGCTATCCTGGTCATGTGCTGCTCACGGAGGATGAAGGTGCCGTGCTTGGTGAGGATGACTGCCCATGCGGAAGAAAAGGCAAGTACTTCAAGGTATTCGGAAGAATCAAGAATGCAGAGATAAGAGGTTGTAGTGATACATATACCACGCCTTTAGTTCCTAAAGTTCCAAAGAAATAATTATGAGTTACGATATATCAGATGTTAATGTATTATTTCCTGCGAAGATAGATTGGCAGGAATTTGAGAAATATCAGCCGTGGGAGCCTTTTGCAGATGAAGTGCTGGAGTTCCTTTCGGTGATGTCGGCATCGCTGCTGAAAGACCGCGAAAGCAGGCTTTATCCTGATGTGGTGACGTTCGCTTTCTTCTGCCGCAAGGGCAATTTGAAGAAGCTGAAGGAGCAATACACCGATGATAAACTGAGGCTTGGCCGAGGCATAGTGTTCCATATCGGCCCATCGAATGTGCCCATCAACTTTGCCTATTCGTTGGTGTCGGGAATGCTGGCAGGAAACTACAATGTGGTGCGCTGCTCAAGCAAGGAGTTCCCACAGGTGGACATGGTGGTGAAACATCTCGCTGTGACTGCTGAGGCAGTGCCTGAGGTAGGAAAACGTATCGCCGTGGTGAGATACGGTCATGAGAGTCAGGCCAATGATTACTTCTCTTCCATCTGCCAGGCTCGTGTTATTTGGGGCGGTGATGAGACTATCTATCGCCTAAAACAGAGCAAGGCTCCTGCACGTTCAATCGACGTGACATTTGCTGACAGATACAGTTTTGCAGCCATTAATGCCGACAAGCTCGTGTCTGAGCAGAATATGGAACGACTGGCTGAGAACTTCTACAACGACACTTATCTCTTTGATCAGAATGCCTGCTCCGCTCCGCATCTTGTGGTCTGGCTGGGCTCTAAGGAGAACATGGCCAAGGGCAAGGAACTGTTCTGGAAGGCTGAGTATGACATGGTTCAGAAGAAAAACTACAATTTCCAGAGCGTGATGGCTGTGGATAAGCTCACCGATTTCTATCGCCAGAGCCAGGCCATGGAGATTTGCTATACAGAGACCAAGGATAATGAGCTGGTACGAGTTCAGCTATCTGATGAATTGCCTTCGAACATTGATGATTACCGCAGTAAGTGCGGCTATTTCACGGAGTATGATGCAAAATCGCTTGATGAGATTGCGCATATCGTGAAGTATAAGTATCAGACCATGGCTTGTTACGGAATATCAGCCGAAGATATTCGCGAGTTTGTGCTTAAGAATCATCTGATAGGCATAGATAGATTCGTACCGTTCGGTGACACCACGGCATTCAGCCTGACTTGGGATGGATATAATCTCATTCAGATTCTAAGTAGAGAAGTGACTATTTAACAGTATATAATTATGATAGTATCAAAAATTAGAATAATTCTATGGAAATATGCGGATGCTATTGTTCCAATGATTTATAGAAAAGTGTATGGAGTTGATATTGCCAAAAACGTGCAGATATCACAACATGCATTTATAGATAAGAATATAAATTGACAAGATGTTAATATATAGGTGTTTACGTGCTTTGTGGGGTGAAGGTCATAGCTCACGATGCTAGTAGAAAATTAAAGGCTGCTGTTTGTATAGGTAAGAATTGTTTTATTAGCCTCAATGCTATCTATTATTTTGCCTGGAGTCACTATTGGAGATGAAGTAGTAATAGGTGCTGGTGCTGTAGTGTCGAGAAATATTCCAAGCCACAGTATTGCTGCTGGTAATCCTGCAAGGGTATTGCGAAAGAATGTTCGATGTGATAAGTGGGGCGTAATAATTGATAGAGGAGAACTCGTTAAAGTTAATCAAAATGTATAGATATTTTTTTTAAGAGAGTGCTGGATTTTATCATTGCATTAGTAGTTTTGATAATTCTTTTTGTCCCATTGTTGGTAATTACTATCTGGTTGCATTTCGCAAATAAGGGCGCAGGCGCGTTCTTTTTACAAGAAAGGCCTGGAAAAAATGAAAAATTATTTAAGGTAATAAAGTTCAAGACGATGACGGACGAACGAGGTGAGGATGGAAAATTGTTGCCAGACAAAGACAGAATTACAAAAGTTGGTAAGTTCGTTCGATCCACATCTATTGATGAACTGCCTCAGTTTGTCAATGTTCTTAAGGGTGATATGTCATTGATTGGTCCAAGACCGTTGCTGGTGGAATATCTTTCTTTATATAGCCCAGAACAACATCGAAGGCATGAAGTAAGGCCTGGAATAAGCGGATGGGCTCAATGTCATGGTCGTAATGGGATAAGACATACAGAAAAATTCAAACTTGATGTCTGGTATGTAGATCATTGTTCGTTTAAAACAGATTTGCAGGTGATATTCATTACTATAAAGTCATTGATAATGCGAGAAGGAATCTCTCAAGAAGGGCAGGCTACAATTGAGCCTTTTAATGGTCACAACTGATGGATGAAAATAGAAAACTACTGCTATCTTTGTTGCGATAGGACTCGGATGCGATGATGCAATTGAAATGTCTGCAAAACATAGTGTTTCTTCAGAGATAAACCATGCGGAAAAATCCAAGACAAGTGATCAGCCTCAGACAGTATCAAAAATCGATAATGACAATCCTGTCCGTATTTGGATTGACATTCGTATAAGCAATGGATTGCATTTATCCCAAAAGAATTTAAGCTACCAGGATTTAGTCCACGTGTTAGAGAAGCTGGAGGGCTTATGCTGAGTGTTATCGGTCTCAATCATTTTTAATGTCCGTGACTTTACCGACATGCGTTGTAAGCATAGCTGTGTGTTTTCTGTCATTCGCGAGCGGCTTCACCGGGAACCAAGTGATGGAGATGTCTTCATTGCCATGTCGCGCAATCGAAGAATAGTCCGTATGTCTTCATTCGATAACCGTTCATACAGTCTGTTCGAAAGGAAGTTTGTTGCAGGCTATCAGTTCATGAAAGTAGAGCGTAATGGAGCGGATATTGTCTATCGGATTGACAAGAAAGAACGCGATTTGTTCAATCGTCCTGACGGTTATAAAACGATGGGAGTATCCGGAGAAGCGATAGAGCATCCTTCTGACTTGACAAAGGTTCCCGGTCGCATCATTGAAAGAAGAATGGTACGTGTATTCAGTTTCTGTACTTTCCTGTTTTGAGATGGTTCATTATGCAGAGCCTGGCAAAAAGCCCAAGTGGGGTTATTTCCTCTCTGAAGGACATCCGGAGGTGATAACTAAATTTGAGGGGACTAAAGCTACTCTTGAATTCCTGCAGGCCATAGCCTATGAAGTTTATGTAAAGAATGTGACTTTTGGTCTTCTTCACCAATGGCTGACAGATATGGGAATGACCATATCTAAAAACACATTACATAACTGGCTTAAGAAAGGCAAGAAATACCTGGATGAGCTGGTTTGTGTATTGAAGTCCATAGCTTTGGAAAAAGACTCGATTGTGAACTGCGATGAGACCTGGTGTAAAGTGCGTAAATATGATCACTATAAGAAGTGCTACATTTGGGTTCTGGTCAACAAGGCTCAGAAAACAGCCATTTTCTTCTATGAGAATGGCTCGCGCGGTCGTGAGGTACTTACAGACTTTTTGGGTGATGCAGAATTGAAGAGTATCTTCCGAAATTTTAAAGGAGTTCTTTATGAGGGAGCGTAAATACGATGATGCCGGATTCACTTCCAAAGAAAGGTTGCGGGAAAGGCAAAACTTGGAAACGAAGGAACTCTTGATAGAGTTGCGCAGTTTGTTGGACAGTGAACTGTCAAAGGATTCAGAATTTAGAAGTCAGTATTATAGGGAAGCTCTCAATTATCTGAACCGGTTCTGGAAAGAGATCTTTGCTTACTTGGATGATGGTGAATTACCTATAGACCACAATCTGGCAGAGCGAACCATTCGAAAGCTGACTACCTGGCGCAACAATTCACTTCATTATGGTAGTGATGCTGGAGCAGAGATGGCAGCAACTTATCACAGTGTGATAGGAATGGTAAAGCTTCATGGCAGTTCTATCTGGAACTTCATCGGAACTTTTTTCAAAAATATCTTTAACGGGTGCAGGGATTATGTTAACATGGTTCCTGACAAAATCACTTTGGCTGCCAGCCAATGTTAAATTCAAGACTAATTAATTAACAAAACTCGGTTTAGGTCACTGAAAAGTGCCCTTTCAAAGGGGGATGCCTTAAATTGAGTGCTTACAATGAATAAAGGGTGGGATTGAGCAAATTTGTAAATATTCTTTTTTTTATTGTATTAGTCGCAATTTTTATTTGCGATAGGACTAGTTATCTTTTCTTTGGATATTCATTTTTTATTTGCCTAATCGTTAATTTTTTATTTTGCAAATCGGATATTCGAAATAATATTGCAACATTTTTATTCTACACAATAATTGCAGTAATTTTATATTCTACGCATAAAATAATAATTCCTGATTATTTGGGATTAACTGGACCTGAGGGTGGAGTTGGTACAGATGATTGTAGATATTATGCTCAATTAGTTAATGGTCAAGTACCTTATGATATTACATTTAATTTTTTTGACTCATTACCTTTTAGCCTGTTTTTAAAGTTTTGTTTACCTTTTGAAATAGATACACCATTAAATGTTGCAATATTTAATGTACTTGGAATTTGCTTCTTGCCATATTTGACAAGTCGATTATTATTAGAATTTACATCTTCAAAGAAAACTGCAAATGATGGATATCTTCTTGTTTTATTATGTCCGTTTACTACATATTATGGATGTATTATTATGAGAGATATGTGGATTGCTTCGGCTGTGTTATTGGGACTTTTACTCTTTATTAGAAAAAGATATTTTGGGCTTAGTTTAACGATTCTATTTATTTGTTTTATTCGTTTTGGATCAATAGTTTTTCTTATGCTTTCAATTTTGGTTATGATTAGAGAAAGGATGCTTGTTTCAAATAAGAATAGAACAAAAGCTAATATTAATTTTTTTTGTTTTATAATGCTCGTTTTAGGACTGTTTTGTGCATTTTTTCCAATAATTAGCATTTTGAGCGAGGGACGTTTAGAAGAAGGACTTATTCGTTTGTCTTTTGTTGATTATCTGAAAACAGATCGATGAAACGCACTGATGTAAAGGATATTGAATCTTCCGTTTCCTTTAAATATTCTTTTGACTTCAGTGTTTTTCTTTTTCTTACCTTTCTTGAAATTTGACATATATACTCTAGGTTTTTTTAACATTGGAAATGTGTTAAAAGCTGTATTTACACCAGTTTTTTTCTTTCCCTATTGGAAATATTTGATTTTTTCTATTGTCAAGTATTTAAAAGGGAAAGATGAACAGGTTCGACCTTTCTTTTTGATATCCCTCTGTTTAGCGGTTGCATTAGGTACGATTTCTCTTCAAGCAAGACATAAGACTGTATTAATACCTTTTATGTGTATGTTGTTTGCATATGGAAAGAATAACTATCATGGCTCATATTGTCTATTTTCATTTACTATTGCCTACTGGAATAGTAATGTTTGAATTAGTGTATGCTTTTTTTGCAGTTATGTGATTATGTTATCTATTAAGTAAAAACATGAGAAGATATGCTTGTCTAGTTTCTATTTTAGCAAGTTTGCTAGTTACTGAAATATAATTAATGTATTTGTAAGAATGAAATTATTACTGTGCTGTGATGAATATATTTATATGTTCAATGGTAAATATTACTTTAAGAATCAAGAATGGTGTGATTTTTTTTTATAGGTATTTACGCGTTTTTCCACAAATGCGTTTAGTGACCAGATGTAAAAAGGAAAAGACACTTGATAAAAATAGAGTTGAGTTGAATATAGAAGAGATTGATTATGTTCCACTTCCATTTTTTCAAGGTCCCAAACAGTATGCATTGAAGTATTTTGAGATTGGTAAGATACTTAATAGTACAATTATAGGATGTGACTGTGCTATATTGCGTTTACCTTTTATTATTTCAGAGCGATTAGGAAAAATTCTAATAAAGAAAAAACAAATATATGCTCTTGAAATTGTATATGATGCAGAGGATGCTTGGAAAAATTCTAACTCAATAATTGATAGATATCTATGGAAAAAGATTGATGAAAATATGCGAACTTTGTCATATAATGCAGATGGAATTTCTTGTGTAACAGAATATTATTTGCAAAAACATTATTATAGTAAAAAAAAAGGTTCTTTTAAAAACAATTATTCTTCATTAGCTCTTGATAAGTCTTTTTATTCTTCTTATCGAAAATTTCCGCAAAATAAAATAATGACTATTGCAAATGTTGCAAATCAGATTGAATTTAATGGGAGAAAAGGTCAAAAAGAAATAATACTTGCAGTATCTAAGTTGAAAGAAATAGGTATAATAGTTCATGTTAAATATGCAGGAGAAGATTATAATAATGGTATAGCACAATTACAAGAATTAGCTCATAAATATGGAGTGGATAAACAGGTTTTTTTCTTGGTTATTTACAGCGTGATAAATTAAGTTCTTTTTTGGATAATGCTGATTTATATGTAATGCCTACAAAAGCAGAAGGTCTGCCTCGAGTTATTATTGAGGCAATGGCAAAAGGTTTGCCATGTATAACTACCAATGTGTCTGGAAATTCTGAGCTGATAGAATCGCAATATTTAGTTGATAATTATTATGACATAGATAGTTGGGCTGAAAAAATAAAGAAAATTACTACTGATAAAGAACTGTATGAGAAAGCTAGTTCTTTCAATTTTAATAAAAGTTTAAATTATGAAGCAAGTGTTTTGCAATATAGACGAGATACTTTTTATTCAAAATTGAAGGAGTGTGTATTAATGAGCAAAACGTTATAATGTAGTTTAGTTGTTGAACTATTGTTTTTAGAATTAAAGAAACCATAATGCTGTTAATTCAAATATATGAGAACCCTATAAGTAGTGTAATTTTTATAAATATTTAGTTAGAGTATTTTAATTATAGATAAAATGGATGTAAATTACCAAGTATGTACCCATTGTGTAATGGATACGACTGATTCTAATCTGACTTTTGATGAAAATGGTGTATGTGACAGATGCCGAGAGTATGAACAACATATATTACCTTGGTGGAACCATGGCAAAGGCCACGAAGTTGAGTTGAAAGCCATTTTGGAGCAAGTAAGAATCTCCGGAAAAGGTAAAAAATACGATTGCATTTTAGGACTGAGTGGTGGGTTAGACAGTTGTTACATGTTACATCTTGCAGTCAAAGAGTGGGGACTTCGTCCCTTTGTATTTCATATTGATGCCGGATGGAATTTGCCTGTAGCAGAAGAGAATATAAAAAAAACTTTGTGATAAATTGAATGTCCATCTTCATATTCAGAAGTTGGATTTTGAAGAGTTGAAGCAAATGCAGATTGCATTTTTCAAGACTGGACATGCCGGATTGGATGTTCCTCAAGACCATGCTTTCATTGCTCAAATAGATAAATATTCAGAAGAATTGGGCGTGAAATACATTTTGAATGGTTATAATATTTGTACTGAAATTGTAGCTGACCCGGAATCTTGGTTTGATGGTGCAGGGCCTACAGCAGATAAAACCTATGTAAAGGATGTATTAAAAAAGCACGGCAATGTGAAGACTAAGAATTATATTTATACTACAGGTTTTAAACATAAATTTGTTCTTCCATACATAAAAGGAGTAAAGACGTTGCAACTCCTAAATTATGTTCCTTTTACAAAAGCTGAAATGTTGGCAACCCTTCAACGTGAATATGATTATAAACCTTATGGGCAAAAACATTTTGAGGATTTGCTTACTAAGTTTCTGGAGGCTTGGTGGCTTCCTACTCGGTTTGGCT
>ENA-OQDX01000025-OQDX01000025.1-human-gut-metagenome-genome-assembly--contig:-NODE-25-length-16722-cov-0.899126_pt1 | contig 16722 bp, 15 predicted proteins | sample MGYA00242788_ERZ504621 | MGnify/ENA primary metagenome ERZ504621 (study PRJEB26092, sample SAMD00036303) | human gut metagenome | host: Homo sapiens | study: EMG produced TPA metagenomics assembly of... | reverse complement strand
GACTGACTTCAAAATGAAGTCAGTCTCTCACCCTTTTTAGAACTTGCATTTTTATCACCTTTTATAAGGGTAAGTTCGCTAATTCATATGAACAAATTTTGCTATAAGTAATTCAAAAAAAACATTTTAAGTCAAAATACTATTTGTTATTCATATATTTCATGACAAAATCAAAAAGACAATAACACCTCACTTAGGAACAATATCAACTATATCTTTACGATTACGATTCCAAGAGAAGCTACCATCAGAACGTTCCAAATACAAATTAGTATCAAGATACATTCCATTATAACTACCTCCCCATCCCCAGTTCATATAAAAATAAGTACGGATATCAAAATCAGTTGTATAAGAATCTGAAATAAGAAAAACGAATGTCCCTCCAGGATGGAACTCCTCTGGCATTGTTAATAGTTCATATTCTGTATAATGATCAATGTCATGATATCCACATGCAACCCACGCATGCCCCACCTTACCATCATCTGTAAAGCCTTGCATAATTACCGGCTGCTTTTTTCTCAAGTTGCCGATAGTTCTTGCTGCCGAATGATTTACAACTTGAGCTGTCGTCGAATAGCCATATTTGGACACTAATGCATTTCGCACATCCGATAATGACGCACTAGTCCCATCTAATGCATAATCTGCGTTAATTGCATCTGCAACATCTCTGATAAATGCAGCAGTGACAGAAGAGGCATAACTATTTGGCATTGAATTCCAATTAAAAAAAGTTGGATACTCATTATATTTCATTACTTGAGCCATTGCTATTGTTGCACAACCAGCAGGTGGATATTGACCACTTATTTGAGGTAATGCAACATTAAAACCAGATTCTTGTGTCCAAGTTGTTGATAATATATTTCCCATTTTTTCTTCATAACCTTTTTGTTTCCAGCGCAAGTAAGCATGTTGATTATAATCATATTCAATATAAGTCATTCCTTCCGCAACAGCACGAAATTGCTCGTATATACTTTCCGGCAAATAATCCCTAGCACCAGCAAACGGAATATATCCATAGCCTTCCTTTTTCCATTCACGGCAACAATCTGCTATGTAATTTTCAAACTCAGCTATATTAGAACGCGTATATACCTTATCTTTCATAGCAGGTATATATTCTTCCCACATTGCTCTATATTGAAAAGTACTATCAATCGGCATTTTATCTCGTTCCTCAATAACATTCTTCATATCTCCCAGCCAATCAGAAAGTCCATCCGGCATTCTATTATTAGCATTAAAACTACCTCTCTCAGCATAAGCCAATATAGGTTGGAAGTTTTTGGTAGCACTAACAAGTAAAAAGCCTTGTTCATTATCATAATTGATAATATACATACTTGGCTTATTAACTTCTCCCTCAATAGTAATTATTTCCTTGACAGATTTACTAACGCGAGTCCGAGGAGCATCCTTTACAGTAAAAAGTTCAGCAACATTTCTTGCATCTTCCACAGATACAGAAGTCTCATACATTTTCGTATCAAAGTTTTTTTCATCTATCGTCGCATCAATTGCGTCAATCACATTGTCCTGACAAGAAAAAACAACTCCTAGCAATAAAATCCACAAAAGCTTCGTTAATGTTCTCATAAATATTAATTTAAGTTTATAACAACTCAACTATTTGTAATCTTTCAAATATTAAGGCAAGTATACCGCCATTATAGATTCAACTAAATAAACATGCATCACAATGGGTAGCAATTAATCAGCTCCCATTGTGATGCATCTTATTACCAGCCTGGGTTCTGCTCTAACTTAATAGAAGAATCTCCCAGTTGTTCACTCTTACTGTTATACAAGGATATCTGTCCTGTCGGGATAGGATAAAGATAATCTTTTTCTCCATAAGTACGCAATAATGAAGAAACCTGGATAGGTTTGATATAACCTGAATTACCTTCACGATCCAAAAGAATGTCTTTCAAATCATCAATGGTATATGACGTTCCGTTAGCTTGGTTATATTCTTTCAAATAAGCTTCCTTATCCAACCATGCCCCCAAGTTTAACTTTTTGTTAATCTTCATATCCGCATAATGCAATTTTCCCCAACGGCGAATATCATCGAAGCGAATGCCTTCATACACCAATTCGATGCGTCTTTCACGACGTACTTCCCAAAGGATAGGCGAAACTTCATAGTCACCAACCACTTCGGAGTTTCCTAAATCACGATCTGGGTCATTGATAATCACCCCATTCACACTAAAGTTCTTACCACTTAATGTAACAGCAGGCATGTTTACAGAAGCCCTCTTACGAATTTTCATTAATTGTAATATCCAAATCTTTTTTGTGACAAGGTATAAGCTCCCATATCATTTAATTCAGCAGCAGCCTCCAAATAATTCAATAGCACCTCATTCAGTTTCATAATAGGTGCGTCGGTTGTATTAGTATTACTCTGTCCTGCAGCAGTATTGAATAAATCTTCGTTAACAAAACGAGTACCAAAATAACCTCCAATTACCATATACCGCACCTGCAATACCATTTAAACGTACACCTTCAAGATCAATATTGGCTGCCAAACGTGGGTCGCGGTCAGTCATTTCATCCTTGAAAACCTTATCACCTTTAAATACTGTATTTCCGTCTTGATGAATAGGCAACCCATTAGTTGTCAAATAGCTATCAACCAAATCCTTAGAAGGTCCATTGCCCAATGTTTGTTCTGATTGCCATGACATTTCAGCATGAGTAAGAATACCTTCCACATAAGAACGATATAATATCATTTCAGGATTACCAGCCAAGTCCAGTGAAATAGTCAATGCTTTGTAATCACTAGAAATTTTATATTTTTGCGCAGACATTACTCTATTCGCGGCAGTCTTTGCAGCCTCTAAATACTTCTTTGCCAATTCTGTATTTCCCTCACGATACTTCTGCCAGGTTCCCTCAAATAACATAATACGAGACTCAAAAGCATTCACCACATGCCGATTTACACAAAGCCCATCTGTTCCATCAGCCTCTTTTACATTGTCTGCAGCAAATTCCAAGTCTTCCAACACTTTATCCATTACAAAATCTCTGGAATCTCTCCCTTTATAAAGAGCTTTTTCATCCGTATTATCTACAACATGGTCATAATATGGAACATCACCAAACATCCTTACCAAACGAGCATATTCCATACCACGGAAGAAGCGTGCTACGCCTATCCAATGGTTCTTAACGCTCTCAGGCAAGGTGGAATTTACAAGTCCGTCACACACAAGGTTAATACGGCGAACGTTTGCAAAAGACCAGTCGGCACTAGTTGCAGGGGCTGTATTTGTAAAGAAAGTCGCTTCTTTCTGCGCCAAATCATCTACCCAATTAGCAACATTAGTTCCGTCGAAAAAATCCGATTTCACCCAACCGCTTTGATAACCGGTAAAATAAATATCATACCATCCATATATCGTAGAGCGAATATTATTCTCACTATTATAGAAATCTGCACTATTCTCTATCTGATCCATAGGCGGACGATCCAGAAAGTCCGAGCAGGAAGAGAGACCAGCAGCCAATGCTAAAACTGCAAATATTTTTGTTTTCATAATTTTATTAGAATGTAAGTTGAACACCAAATGAAATAGATCTCATAAACGGATAACTCTTACCAAATTTGTACTCACCGTTAGAAGCAGCAGCTTTCTCTGTCGTTTCAGGGTCAACCGGAATATTAGTGTGATCAAACTCGAACAAGTTTTCCGCACTAACATAAATACGACCACTTGTAAAAGTTATTACTTTCATCCATTTTTCCGGAACAGTATAACCTAATGTAATATTCTTACAACGCAAATATGACATGTTCTGCAAATAACGAGTTTGACGCAGGAAATTCTGTCCGTTGTTTATCCAAGAGTGAGAAGTCGGTGTAGGATAGAATGCATCTGTATTTTCAGGAGTCCAATAATCCATCTGATGCTCTAACCACCCTTCGCCTGGCATAAATCCCGGAATACCAGTTTGCCCAACAGCCCATACATCTCTTGAGCCAATACCTTGGAAGAATGTGCTGAAGTCAAAATCCTTATATGTCAATGCTACAGAGAAACCGTATTCAAAGTTTGGTAAAGTATTACCAATGCGTTTCAAGTCACCATGATCCTCCAAAGTCTGTTCACCATAAGTAATCTCACCATTACCGTCCAAATCTTTATATTTTACATCACCCGGACCATATTTGAATGCACCGGTTTCATACAATGCCTGCGAAGGTACTTTATTGGTATCAATAAACCATTTTCCATCTGCATCTTGATAGCAGTCTTCATATTGGAACAGACGATCTGTCTCATATCCCCAGATTTCACCTATAATCTTGCCTTCGTAGTTACCATAAATATTCTTATTCGGGTTGTTATACTTCGTAATCTTTTCGCGAATCTTAGATAAAGTTGCACGTGCTGTTAAACCAAGCCCACAAGCAAATCTTTTATTATAATCTATTGACAACTCAAAGCCGCGTCCTTGTAATTCCCCGGAATTAACCTTAGGCATTGTTGTGCTTCCGAAAGTAGAAGGCAATGTTTCACCTGGTGAATGCATATCAGAAGTAGTACGCTGATACCAGTCAAAACTGACACCAAGTTCATTATTGAAAAAACGGGCATCAAAACCCAGATCAATAGTAGTAACACGTTCCCAAGTCAATGACGGAGAAACAACGGAAGGAATACCAATATAAGGTACTTGCTTACCATCAATCACCCAGCCCGAGGACTTATTTACAGACATTACAGAAAGGAAAGAGTTGGCAGCTACATCCTGATTACCAATTGTACCCCAAGAACCGCGTACTTTAAAATCAGAAAGAACTGGTTTTGCCCATTTCATAAAAGTTTCTTCACTTAAACGCCATCCAGCAGAAACAGAAGGAAACAGAGCCCATTGATCTCCCGAGGGAAATTTAGAAGAACCATCATAGCGTGCATTCACCTCAAGAAGATATTTACCCATATAATCGTAGTTAATACGTCCGAAGAAACCGGCTGCCGCAAAATCATTATGATAGGTAGTACCATCTACATACTGATCACCAATGGCCAGATTAATTTCCGGTTTATCAAAGTTCACTAATGTCCGTCGGTCTGAACTATGACCCAGTTTTTCACGGGTTTCAGCATCCATACCGACCATCACTTTCAAGTTGTGCTTTTGTACAAAAGATTTTTCATAAGTGGCATAAGCTTTGAAAGTATTGGACATTGTATATCGACTACGTTCAACTACACGATTATGGGTAGCACCATAAAAAACTTGAATTATAAGTCAAAGGATTACTACTGTTGAACATATCCCAACCACCAACTTCACCACCGTTACGCTTCTGATAATCATTAAGTAGAGCGAAAGTGTAGTCAAAATTAATGGCCAAATCCTTAATCGGATTAATAGTAGTTCCTAAATTAACACGAGTAAAGTTATTAGTTAAACTTTCACGATTAGCCTGTGCTATCTCAGTCATAGCTGAACGGAAAGGAATCCCCTGGTAATCAGCATAAGGATAGAAAGAAGGCCAACGCAACAAATAGTACCAAAACGTCTGTATAACCACTTGTGTATTGATATGGTTCTGATTTTGTGGAACGAGAGAACATAACATTTGCTCTCACAGACCACCAGTCACGAATCTGTGTATTGACATTGGCATTGAAATTATAACGGTCATACTCATCTGTATTAACCTTTAAAATACCTTGTTGATTCAAATAGCCTAAACTAATATTATAGGTTGTCTTATCACTACCGCCGCTGACAGAAAGATTATGCTTCTGTTGGGGAGTCCAATCTTTCATAAACATATCTAACGGATCAAACTGACGATAAAAATAATACTTGCCACCACGTTCTTCAAAATCTCTACCTAATTGCATTTCGCCTAATTCCGATTGTGACATTCCACCATAAGTGTTGTACCATTCCTTCATCTTCTGAACTGCAATTTCATCGACATTATATCCTATCGAACTTACAGTAGAAGCGCCGCTTCTATTGGCAGCCAGTAACATAGCTTGTGCTCCCTCATAGGTTTTAGCGACTTGTGGCATCACAGTCGGAGTACTCCAAGAGAAGTTATTAGAGTAGGTAACACGCGGTTTATCATTTTTTTTACCAGTCTTTGTCGTAATCAAGACTACCCCCCAGGCAGCACGTGTACCATAAATAGAAGCAGATGCAGCATCTTTCAAGACAGAGATGCTGGCAATATCGTCCGGATTCACCAAACTTAAACTGGGAACTTCCACATTATCCACCAAAATCAGTGGACTTGTCCCTTCCGTAGCACTCAAAGAACCAGTAGCACCACGCAACTTGATATTAGAATCAACGCCAATACCTCCTACATTAGTCGTGATACTCAAACCAGGAGTTATACCTTGCAAAGCTTTTGCAATATCTGTTACCGGACGGCTTGCAATCGCCTCTTGGACATCTACATTAGCCACCGCACCGGTCAGGTTCACCTTTTTCTGTGCACCATAACCTACTACGACAACTTCATCCAACAATTCCGTATCATCTTTCAAAACAACCTTCATTACCGAAGTTGCCTTAACTTCTTGAGTAGTATATCCCACAAATGATACTTGCAGAATAGCACCGGGCTTTACATTTAATTTGGAAACTCCATCCAAATCCGTAATGCCACCATTGGTCGTACCTTTCTCAATGACATTGGCACCAATAATAGGTTCACCTTTTGTATCTACAACTGTGACAGTTACAGAGATAGATTGCATCTGTTCTTGTACTCCTTGTGAGTCGTTGGATGCTGTTTGGGCAGCCATCACGTTGCCACTGCCTAAAAACAGAGCACAGATTGCCACCGCCGTAAAGAACTTACCATTGGCAAGTCCTCGTTTTTTGCGATCTTCATTCATAAGTGATTGATGATTTTGTTAATTAAACCAGTTTTTCAAAATTAGGGTAAGGGAATCATATAGTTCGGATTAGTCAGACTATTTCCGAAGGCTTCTTTAATTTCTCATAGGCGTTTTCTTTATTTAAAGGTTCACATTTTTATATTATCTCTCTTTTTTCTATTTATTTACCAAGTCCAGACGGAACTTAGTTATATATTATACAAGGTTAAAATCTTGTTAATTACTTAACTCTATTGGTTGTTTTAAGAGATAAAAAACTCGTTATTAACAAAGGTGAGAAATGATTCATTCATTTCGTCCTAACAAAGATACATTATTATTTAATATCAAGAACATTCCTTTACATTTATTTAACTTTATATTTATACATTTGCAAAAAGGAGGTTATACACCTTATTATATAAAGAATTTAAGGTTCTTCTATATTTAAAGAATGGAATTCAATCAGGCCATTCATTGGTGTTTCTTCAATGATTTCCAGTTCGATGCCAAATTCACGGGCAACTTCCCGCAAAATGGTCGCGTAGCTGTAAGCCAATGAACCCACAAAACGAATAGGATAATTTTTGTAGTCATATTGGCAGACATTACGAGTAAAGAAATTTCTCAGATTACCGGTAATCAGCTCAAATACATAGTCATCATTGGTATAATCAGCCAAAAAATAAGATATAGTAGACAAAAAGCGATTGGGGAACGGGCGGTTATACACAGATTCCATAACCTCATTCGGACTTATACGGAACTTCTCAAAGAAATCCGCCGTTACATCTTTAGGAGCCAAACCTTTCAGTACATCAGACAAGAACATTTTGCCCAATACAGCACCACTACCCTCATCCCCCAGGATGTAACCTCCTGCCCGGACATTCTTTACAACGATTTTCCCATCATAAAAACATGAGTTTGAGCCGGTTCCCAAAATACAAGCAATGCCGGCCTCGCATTTGAACAAGCCACGTGCAGCTGCCAGCAAATCACTCTCTACCTGAATTGGAGTTTTGAATTGTGCTACCAATGAAGCTCCCAATACATTTTTCTTTTCATAAGAAGTACATCCGGCACCATAATAATAGACTTGTTCCAATTTCCTTTTGAAAAAATGCTCGGGTAATCCTAACCGCACACTTCGGCTAATCTCTCTTCTCGTTTGAAAGAAAGGATTTAAGCCCTCTGTGAAGGCTCGCTGTATCAGACGATTATCTTCAACCAGCGCCCATTCTGTTCTCGTAGAACCACTTTCTGCAATTAGTTTCATAGGTAGTTAGTTTTAGAATTGAATACAAATATATAGCTTTTTTTTAATCTTTCCAAGGCTATTTCAAGAAAAAATCATTTTACTGGCCATACATCTCCCTTTTGCTCATATCCTCAATCATCCAACAAAGTATTCCCACTTTTCCAACGCAACCGCGTTTTAGTCAAAACAAGACGATAACAGACTAATAATAAGATACTATCTGACTGAATTCCAAGTTCCGTCTGGACTTGGCAAACAAATAGAAAAACAAGAGATAATATAAAGTTATAAACCTTTAAAAAAGAGAAAATGCCTATGGAAAAAGAAACAATCCTGCAAGTTGAATAGTCTCACTATTCGGTCCTTATTACCCTTACCCTAAATTTAAGAAGTATTTAATTAACAACAAATCATCAATCATTTATGAATGAAGATCACAAAAAACGAGGACTAACACATAGCAAACTCCTCACAGCAGTGGCAATCAGCTCACTGTTATTAAGCAGCGGCAACGTGATGGCTGCACAAGCCAATCCTGATAATTCGCTTGGCGTAACAGAACAATTACAAGCTATCACTATCAGCGGTTTAGTTATCGATGCAGCCGGCGAACCGATTATCGGTGCCAGCGTAGTAGAAAAAGGGACTACCAACGGCGGAATTACCGACTTAGACGGTAAGTTTACATTGACCATAACACCGGGAGCAACACTAAAAATATCATTTGTGGGCTATCAGACACAAGAAGTGAAGGCAGCCAAAACGATGAGAATAACTCTGAAAGAAGATACCGAGATGCTGGATGAAGTAGTAGTAGTAGGCTACGGTGTACAAAAGAAGGCTAACTTGACAGGAGCAGTTTCTACAGTGGACTTAAACAAGACAATGGCAGGTCGTCCACAACAAGATGTAGCCAAAGCATTGCAAGGGGCTGTTCCGGGACTAAGCATTCTCACCACAAGTGGTGCCATCGACGAGACAGCTCCATGCGTATACGTGGTTTGGGGACATTGAGTAATGGAGAAGTCAGCAATCCACTCATTGTAGTGGACGGCGTTCCGATGGATGACATTTCTTTCCTCGATACGCAAGACATCGAAAATATTTCCGTACTGAAGGACGCTTCCGCTTCCTCCATTTATGGAACGCGCGCCGCTTTCGGTGTGATTCTAATCAATACCAAGAGCGCAAAGCCTAGCGAAAAGGTTACCATCAATTACAGCAACAATTTTGCATGGGATCAAGCTACTTACCTGCCGGACTATCCCGATGTACCCACACAATTAAAGATGGGTATCGAAGCCAGTATGAACGGTGGTGCCGGTATGCCTGAATTGTTCGGTATGTATTTCGACAAATTGTTACCTTACGCCGAAAAGTGGCAGCAACAGAACGGCGGCAAGACCGGCTACCGTCCTATGAACCTCTACCAAAGCGATAGTAACGTGGGTGACTATATCGTATTGGACGGCACTCCTTTTTATTATGCTGACTGGGATGTACAGGACATCTACTTCAACAAAGCTGCTCCTTCCATGAGCCACAATGTTCTATACAAGGAACATCTGGTAAGACCAATTACTACCTATCTTTCGGCTACAACGAAAAGCAAGGACAGATGAAGATTCACCCGGACGAACTAAAAAAGTACAATGCCTCAGTCAATGTCACCACTAATGTTTACGACTGGCTACAGGTGGGTGCACGCATCAACTATAGTCGTAAGAACTATAAACGCCCGGACACATGGGCCAACACCTACCAATATTTGTGGCGTTGGGGTTCTTATTTCATTCCTTCGGGCACAATCGACGGCTATGACACACGCGTCATGGCCATGCAGAAGCAAGCTGCCGATCGTGAAGTGACAACAGACCTGACCCGTATGAACACCTTCTTGAAAGCTGAAATCGTTAAAGGACTGACCCTTAATGCAGACTTTACATATGCCATTCAGAATATGAACAGCGGTTCGCAGGACAACTCCGTTTACGGCATCAATTGGAGCGGGAAACCGGTACCCTCTTACATCGTCACTAAAGGCAATAGCGGCATCTGGAGAGACTTTTCCAAACAGAACACATGGACGGCCAACGCATACGTAAACTATACCAAAACATTTGCCAAAAAACACAACCTGAATGTAATGGCAGGTGTCAACGCAGAAGAAGAGGAATACAAATATCTGTATGGTACCCGCAATGTGATGTACGATCAAGAGGGATACCCCGAACTGAATATGGCTGGCAAGGATGGACAAGATTTGAGTTGGAATCATACATCCCGCGCTTCTGCCGGTTATTTCGGCCGTATCAATTATGACTACAAAGGCATTTATTTATTGGAACTGAACGGACGTTACGACGGTTCTTCCCGTTTCCCCCCATACCGACCAGTGGGCCTTCTTCCCTTCTGCATCCATCGGCTACCGCTTCTCCGAAGAAGCCTACTTCGCCCCACTGAAACATATTGTCAGCAATGGTAAGTTGCGTGCTTCTTTTGGCGAAATCGGCAACGAGGCTGTGGGCGACTACATGTTCGAACAATTAATAAGCCAACGGTTGAACAATAAAAGTACCGGCTATATCTATTGGATTGAAAACAATAATGCCAACGCTAATCTCCTGACCATGTATAACATGCCGGATTTGGTATCAAGTACTTTGACCTGGGAGCGTATCCGCACCCTCAATATAGGTCTTGACCTGGGTCTCTTGAATGACGAACTGACTATAGGTTTCGACTGGTTCCAACGTGAGAATCGTGACATGCTGGCACCGGCACAAGTATTGCCGAACACTCTGGGTGCTTCTGCTCCTTATGAAAATGCCGGTACCTTACGTACACGTGATGGGAGTTGAACTTGAACTGGCGCCATACCTTCGGCGACTTCGACGTATATGCCAACTTCAACATCGGTGACTCCAAGACTAAAGTAACAAAGTGGGACAATGATTCCAAACTGCTCAGCACCTATTACACCGGTAAAACCTACGGTGACATTTTCGGTTTTGAAACCGACCGTTACTTCGAGGAAAAAGACTTCACCAGCCAAAATGCAGACGGCTCATGGAATTATGCAAACGGCATTGCAAGCCAGGCAGGACTGGAATCCGGTAATTTCCATTACGGCCCGGGAGACGTCAAGTTCAAGGATTTAGACGGCAATGGCAAGATTGACGGTGGAAAAGGCACAGCAGACGACCACGGCGATTTGAAAGTCATCGGAAACTCTATGCCACGCTACGAATACAGCTTCCATTTAGGCGGAGCGTGGAAAGGTATCGACCTTGACCTCTACTTCCAAGGTGTAGGCAAACGTGAGGACTGGACGACTTCTTCCCTAAACCTTCCCGCCATGGTACATGCCGACGTAGCCATCTATTCCCACCAAACAAGCTATAACAAAGTGCTTTGGAATTCAGACTATACCGCCATTACCGGTTATGAGGTAAATCAAGGCAACCGTTATCCACGTCTTTATCGTGGTACAAATAATAGTGGAGGTACCGTATCCGGTATAGCTAACGGCTGCAACAACTACTATCCCCAATCCCGCTATTTGACAGACATGTCCTATCTTCGTCTGAAGAACGTAACTGTGGGATATACCCTTCCGAAAGAGTGGACACGCAAAGCCTACATTGAGAAAGCACGTATCTACTTCAGTGGCAGCAACCTCTTTCTGCTCCACAAAGGGAATGACCTTCCAGTCGACCCCGAAATCAGTACAGGCAATGGACTTACAGCTGGTGGATGGGGACGTATAGCTCCTATTACACGCACATTCTCATTTGGAGTCCAGGTAACATTATAACAACCTCAAAAACTTAAGAACAATGAAGAAATTATTTATATATGGGGTCACAGCGCTGGCGATGTTAACCGGTTGCAACGATTTGCTGGACAAATCCCCCTTGGATACCTTCACGAATACTCCGGCATACTGGAGCAACACCGATAATTTGGATAATCAGTGCAATACTTTTTATAACAACTTTACCGGCTTTGGCAACGGAGCCAGTGGAGGATGGTTCTACTTCAAAACAATAAGCGATGACCAGGTAGATGCAGAAAGCCATAACTGGACTTACACTAACGTGGTCGCATCTTCCACAAACTGGTCAGCCCCTTTCACAGAAATCCGACGCGCCAACTATATCATTGCCGGTGTACAGTCTTCCTCTCTTGATGAAGCAACAAAGGCCCACTATGAAGGTCTTGCACGCATGAACCGTGCGTGGGAATACTATCAGTTGGTCCGTATGTACGGCGATGTTCAATGGATAGACAAAGTTATCGACCCAGCCGACAACGAAGCCCTCTACGGACCACGCACCGACCGGGATGAAGTGATGGACCATGTGCTGGCAGACATCAATTATGCGTGCGAACACATTACCGCAAACAGCAATCGGCAACGTTTCAGCACCGACATGGCATATGCCATGAAAGCAGACATCACCTTATATGAAGGTACATACTGCAAATATCGCACTCAAGCAGAGAATGGCAAAGCCGCTGATGAGAGCCGCGCCAACAAATACTTGCAAGAATGTGTATCAGCCTGCGAATATCTTATGGCCAAAAACTACTCTCTAAGTAACAGTTACAAAGCCAACTATAATTCTGTCAGCCTGGCAAGCAATCCGGAAATGATTTTCTACAAGCCTTATGCACAAAGTTCGTTAAGGCACTCCACCATTGACTACACAATCAATACAAGTGGTACGCACGGCATTTCAAAGGACGCATTCGACAGTTTCCTTTTCCTTGATGGAAAACCGTTGGCAACAACCTCGAAAAACAAGGACGATGCAGCCGTATTGGATGCAGACAAAAATTACTCTATAAGAGAGGTTTTGGCCGTACGCGACAAGCGCCTGTCCGAAATTCTTGACCCGGTACTTTCTTTCAGAGGCCACGCCTACAGCCGTGCCGGTGTAGCAGCCTTCACCACATCGACCGGTTATGGCATCGCCAAGTATGATAACCCCGAAGAATTGAGTGTTAGCGACCGAAACAACATCGGCTACCAATACACCGACTGCCCGCTCTATTGGATTTCAGTTATTTATCTGAACTTTGCAGAAGCCAAAGCCGAAATGGGTTCTCATCACACAAGACGATCTCAACAACTCCATAAACAAGCTTCAGGCTCGTGCCGGCCTGCCGGCTATGACAACTACTCCAGATGCCGATCCTGCCAATAATATGGGAGTAAGCAATCTGATTTGGGAGATACGCCGCTGTCGCCGTTGCGAACTGATTATGGATAACTGGTACCGATATTGGGATTTAATCCGTTGGCACCAGCTCGACAAATTGGATTCAACCAAGTACCCGAACACCATGTTGGGCGCCAACGTAAGCAATGTGCCTGACTGTGAAGAAGCGACCAAGAACGGATATATAGATGCCTCCGATGCACAAATCCGTACTTATGAAGCCAAACATTATTTCTACCCGATTCCAACTACACAGTTGACCCTAAATAAAAACATGAAGCAGAATCCGGGTTGGTAATCAACTAAAAACAGCATATCGCGCTGTACCTCGTTTGGATTTAATTAAAGCGTTCATACATTCCATGTATCTAAATACAAATGTATGGACGCTTTTGTTATTCCCTTTAAAAGGTGTATAGAAACACGAATAGCACCTTCTAAAAGGAACCATAAATCAATATCATATACTTTCCCTTCGTTCATAACATACTAACAAGAAACATATCATGAAAAAGAAGAACATATTTTTCGTACTACTAATCTGCTTCATCAATAGTAGTTGCAACAAAGAAGAACAAACAGACGAGTTACAAGATAAGGATTTCTATTCTGATGTCACAACACGTGCTTCCTACATAAGCGGTACTATTACGGGCGAAATGAACCCCTATGTTGGTGATGGTTACTACACTTATGATTTAAGTATTCCTATACAAAAACAATCTGTAGGTATAAGAATTTCAGCAGTCGGTGGAGAAGCACGATTCAAAACAAACTACCAAGAACGATTCGAGAGTACATGGGTAACCCAAATTCCAGCAGTAAAAAACCATTTTCCAATAAATGTATTATGGACTAAAGCAGGTAGTAATTCTACCCTGATGGTACGTCCTGAAAAAAGTACAATCGAACTTACCGCAGATCTAAGAAACATCAATGTCAAAATGAAACCTATGCCAATCAATGCCCCTTCAAATCATTTGAATTTGGGAGATACGATAACACTTTGGTGCAATTATCCCATAAACAAAGATACGGGCATAAAGTGGACTTACGATAAAAATCTATTCGCTGAAATCTCTCAAAGTGCATCTGTTACACAAAGCAAATTCCAAATAAATTTGAAATCAAAGCAAGCCTTCAAGAACAGCGATGTCGGAGTAGAAGTCCATGATTTCTACATAAATTCTATCGGAGCAAAAGAGTATTTCATGGCTCGGAAAAGCAATATCAGTTTTCCCAATATGGGTCCTCAAATAGATGGCTACAGAAATATTGAACAATATAAAGAATACATATATTCCATCAATGACAGCAAGGCACATACATTTATTGGACCGGGAAGAATATTAAGATAGTAAGTGGTCAGAACAGCTCTACGGTAACAATCGTACCGACACAACCCGGTAACGCAAGTGTCAAAGTGAGCTACAAATATAAAAATCAAACCGATAATTTTACCAATGAGCTACCTTTGAGTGTATCTAAGACATCAATGCAACTGATTGGCCCTGACGTAATCTGTGACAACGGGACATTCAGTATCAAGAATTTTCCCACAAAAGCAACAGTGGATTGGATTGTTGGCAACGATTTATATTCGCAATTAAATCAGGCATCACCTGCTATCACCCTGAATAATTTAGGGACACCCGGAGGCAGTTCCATTTATACGACCTTAACCGCAATAGTACACACAAAGGAATACACTGTTCAGTTTTCCAAACCAATTACTTTCAATGTATCAGGAATACAAGAAAATGACCATGACATTATATATGGCTATCTGTCACAAAGCGGAGGTGAATGCGGATTGAATCCTATTCCTGAAGGTGCGCATGATTTTCATTGGAGTGTTGACTGCGATTGGGAGGTAGACATGCAAGGATATTATTTCACTACTTTCAGCAGTCGGAACAGTCATGAAATTGAACGAGTTTGCGTAACGGTTGATTTCATAAATGCATGTGGAACCAGAACATACATATATAACTATTTCGACATCGGCTCAACAAATTCAGGAACTTATTCCACACCTAAAAACAGCCTTTCTCCAAAATAGCCCCAGACAGCTTTCACGAAAAAGCCCCCATCCATTTGCTCGTTACACAAAAGAAGCTTATATTTGCTTACTTAAAAACAGACAGCTATCATGGTACAGCAAGACATACGATGGATACAGCGTTTTGAATATACCCACGAACTGGCCTGGAAAGTGATGAAGGACTATGCAGAATATCAGGGGTATACCGACATCCGCAGCTCCCGTGATGCCATACGCAAAGCCCTTGAAATGGGATTGATTGATGACAAGCAATGGACGGAGACTATAGAAGCCCGAAATCTGACATCGCACAATCATGACAACGATGTAGTCTCTGAAGAGAAAATGCAATCCTTGAATACACCATCCTTATTCGATTGAGCTATGTACGGATTGACCGACAATGAACTGGAAAAGCTATGCAATCTCTTCCGGAAACATGAAGAAATAGAGCAGGCTGTTTTGTACGGCTCACGAGCCAAAGGAAATTTCAAGCCTTTTTCCGACATAGACATCACGCTGATGGGAGACAGACTTACGTATAATACTTTAAGCAGCCTTTCCGATGAAATAGACGACCTGCTTTTGCCTTACAGCGTAGACCTTTCCATCTATGGCAAATTAAAGAATGCCGACCTTTTGGAACATATACACCGTATGGGAATACCCATATTCAGCCGCCCATCAAACTAAACTAAATTTCACACATCCACCCTCACCACCCTCACCTTTCGCACGCATCGCCCTATTCATCGGCATTCAAGAGGTGGGTGAGAGCAAATTTAAAAAGTGAGGGCAAAATTTGCCCTCACCACAAGATTTCTTCGTTCAAAGTTATAAGTCACTCATTCTTACCGTAATATCCTGAAACGGGTACATAAATCGGTTGCAGCATTGTTCCCTCATTCTTCAACTTTCCTTCGGTGCGCAGCCGACGGATATGCCGCATGGCAGTAGTACGCATCATGCCGCAAACGCTTTGAAAGTCATTCCGTGTCATAAAAGGGCGAGTGGCGAAATAGTTGGTCAGCCGACGGTCTATCTCTTTATCCGTCAGTTTAGCCGAATGCTCGTTTGCCTTCAAAGCCTTTGCCTTGATGGTACCAATTTCATTTTTCAGTTTTTGGTCGGCACGAAATTTCACACCCGCCATCTTCACCTTCGTCAACTTACGCTTGGTAGCAGCCACTACCGGTTCGATCGTGGTGAGCGACACGCGAAAGTAGCCGATGCCGTCGAGATGCACCTGCCTTCCTTCGGCAAGTTCCCTGCCCATGACGTGCGACACAGCATCAAGCACAGCCG
>ENA-OQDX01000024-OQDX01000024.1-human-gut-metagenome-genome-assembly--contig:-NODE-24-length-16732-cov-0.912496_pt1 | contig 16732 bp, 22 predicted proteins | sample MGYA00242788_ERZ504621 | MGnify/ENA primary metagenome ERZ504621 (study PRJEB26092, sample SAMD00036303) | human gut metagenome | host: Homo sapiens | study: EMG produced TPA metagenomics assembly of... | reverse complement strand
CTGAGTTGAGAAACAAAGCGCTACGGATGGCACAGAAAATCCGTCATCGCGGACCGGACTGGAGTGGTATCTACGTAGCGGCTCCGCCATTCTCGCCCACGAACGCCTCTCCATTGTCGACCCGGAATCCGGCGGACAACCCTTATATTCACCCGACCGCAAACAGGTGCTTGCCGTCAATGGCGAGATTTACAACCATCGCGACATCCGTGCCCGCTATGCCGGAAAATACGCCTTCCAGACAGGTTCCGACTGCGAAGTCATCCTTGCCCTTTACAAAGACAAAGGCATCCGCTTCCTCGAAGAGCTGAACGGCATCTTCGCCTTCGCCCTCTATGATGAAGAAACGGACGATTACCTCATCGCTCGCGACCCCATCGGCGTAATCCCCCTTTATATAGGACGCGACAAGGATGGACACATCTACTTCGGCAGTGAGCTGAAAGCTCTTGAGGGCTTCTGCGACGAGTACGAGCCTTTCCTTCCCGGCCACTACTACCGTGGGCGCGAGGGCAAGATGCACCGCTGGTACACCCGCGACTGGATGGACTATGCCGCTGTGAAGGACAACTATACCCCTGCCGCCGAACGCAATGCCGCGCCGGCTTCGATAGGCCGGACAGCCTACAGCACACAAGTCACGGCTGTGCACGACGCCCTTGAAGCCGCCGTACAGCGCCAGTTGATGTCCGACGTCCCCTACGGTGTCCTGCTCAGTGGCGGACTCGATTCTTCCGTCATCTCTGCCATCGCCAAGAAATATGCCGCCAAACGCATCGAGACAGACAACAAGGCAGATGCCTGGTGGCCGCAGCTCCATTCCTTCGCCGTCGGCTTGAAGGGTGCTCCCGACTTGATTAAAGCCCGCGAAGTGGCCCGTCATATCGGTACCGTGCATCACGAGATAAACTATACCGTTCAGGAAGGCCTCGATGCTGTCCGCGACGTCATCTATTTCATTGAGACTTACGACATAACCACTGTCCGCGCCTCCACCCCCATGTATCTGCTGGCGCGTGTCATCAAAGCATGGGCATCAAGATGGTACTCAGCGGCGAAGGTGCAGACGAGGTGTTCGGCGGTTACCTTTACTTCCACAAGGCGCCCACCCCGCAAGCCTTTCACGAAGAAACCGTGCGCAAGCTCTCCAAACTGCATCTGTACGACTGCCTCCGTGCCAACAAAAGCCTTGCAGCCTGGGGAGTGGAAGGACGTGTCCCCTTCCTCGACAAAGAATTCCTGGATGTTGCCATGCGCATCAATCCGGCAGTCAAGATGTGCCCCGGCAAGGAGATAGAAAAGAAAGTAGTCCGCGAAGCCTTTGCCGACATGCTCCCGCAGAGCGTTGCCTGGCGGCAGAAAGAACAGTTCTCCGACGGTGTGGGCTACAGTTGGATTGATACGCTGAAAGCCATCACTTCCTCCGCTGTCAGTGACGAGCAGATGGCACATGCCGCCGAACGCTTCCCGATACATACCCCACAAAACAAGGAAGAGTATTACTACCGCACCATCTTCGAAGAGCATTTCCCCAGTGAAAGCGCGGCCCGGAGCGTTCCCAGTGTGCCCAGTGTGGCATGCTCCACCGCCGAAGCGCTGGCATGGGACGCCTCTTTCCAAGGAAAGAACGACCCCAGCGGACGGGCAGTAGCGGGGGTACACGAAGAAGCATACAAGGATTAAAAAAAAGAGCTGCCGACAGATTTCCTGCCAGCAGCTCTTCTCATTTTTTATTTATCAAATCCTATCGGACTAAAACATCATTGTCTGTCCACCAATCACACCTGCCACAGCACTCGCTACGGCAATAATAAGTTTCAAAATCACATTCCACGTTTTCTTCATAAAGATTATCCATTATCTGATTAATAATTCATAGCTACTGTTATCCCAGTGGATTCTCACCTTGGTCTCCATCCGAATCCGAGCCTCCTCCTTCCGAACCGGAGCCGCCATCTGTAGAAGTCTTCCCCTTAAGATAATCATCCAAACTCACCAAATCCAGCCTCTCTCCAGCGCGGGTAGCAGCCTTCGATATCTTCAGTTCCCTATTCGCCTGAAAACAGATACGGACGCTCTCCACACTCTTGGCTGTCACGTCATCAGCCTTTTCCTCACCTTTCGATTTGGCTGCCAGTATAAAAAACACCCAGCCCGGCTATATTAACCGTCTTTCCTTCCAGCAACTGCTCTTTCAGCTTTTCCACAAAGTTTTGCATCGTACTCTTGATGTCACCGATAGACAGAGAAGAGCGGTCCTGCATCTTCTGTGCAATAAACGCCAAATCCACGCTTTGCCCCAATGTTACCAACTGCGGATAATACTTCTTGGGAGAGTTTTCAACCCTGGGGTCCGACGGTCTCTCCACCGTCCTGAAAATTACACTCATACTTTTTTTTCTTTAGAGATTAAATTCGTTTTCCTATTCACACGTTTCGTTGATCAACGGTGCAAAGGTGAGGATTAAAAAACTATGTAACCAAAGAAAAAAGGTGTTTGGGAGTAGTTTTTCTGAGAAAAGTGATAAAGTATTAATTATAAGATACCTTATTTAATCACGTTTTAAAAATATCCCTTGTATAGACTTTGTCAGCCACATCATCCAAACATGCGTCATAGCGGTTGGCAATAATGGCCTGCGAGATACGTTTAAATTCCCCCAAGTCATTCACGATAAGCGAGCCGAAGAAAGTACTGCCATCTGCCAATGCAGGTTCATAAATCACCAGCTTGGCACCTTTAGCCTTGATACGTTTCATCACCCCCTGAATGGAACTCTGGCGGAAATTATCCGAGTTTGACTTCATGGTCAACCGGAATACACCAATGGTTACCTCCTTTTCTTTCTCCGCATCATATACACTGTTGCTTCCGTATGCACCGGCAATGTGCAGCACTCTATCGGCTATAAAGTCCTTACGCGTACGGTTACTCTCCACAATTGCCGACATCATATTCTGAGGCACATCGTTATAGTTGGCAAGCAACTGTTTGGTATCCTTGGGAAGACAATACCCGCCATAACCGAAAGAGGGATTATTATAATGTGTACCGATACGGGGATCCAGGCCTACACCATTGATTATGGCTTGCGCATCCAGCCCCTTCATCTCGGCATATGTATCCAGTTCATTGAAATACGACACACGCAGTGCCAGATAAGTGTTGGCAAAGAGCTTCACCGCCTCTGCCTCCTTCATGCCCATGAAGAGCGTGTCGATGTTCTCTTTCAATGCACCCTCATGCAGCAGCCGGGCAAATATACGTGCAAGTTCTTCCGCTTCAGGATTTCCGATAGCACGAACTGCCGCATTCTCTTCCGCTGACACCCGGCCTTCCAAATCAATCATCTTCGGATAACCAACGATAATACGCGAAGGATACAAGTTATCATAAAGTGCTTTGCTCTCCCTTAGAAACTCCGGAGAGAAAAGCAGGTTAAATTTCTTTCCTTTCAATTCCGGCTTATACTGGAACATTGGGGCATACTTCACGTAAAGCGAACGGCAATACCCTACGGGAATGGTTGATTTAATCACCATCGCGGCATCCGGATTCACCTCAAGGATAAGATCTATCACATCTTCTATATGGTGTGTATCGAAGAAGTTTTTCTGAGGATCATAATTGGTAGGTGCCGCTATTACCACAAAGTCGGCCTCCTTGTAGGCAGACCTGCCATCCAGCGTAGCCGTCAGATTGAGTTCCTTTTCCGAAAGGTACTTCTCGATATATTCATCTTGAATAGGCGACTTCTTATTATTAATCAGTTCCACCTTTTCAGGTACCACATCCACAGCAGTCACTTTATGATGTTGTGCCAGCAGTGTCGCAATAGACAGTCCTACATATCCGGTACCGGCTACGGCTATTCGCAGTTTCTCAAAATCTTTCATGTCAATTCAATTGGGTTATCATAAAATCAATAATGGATTATTCCATATAAAAGTCCTTATACCATCCGGCAAACTTTCTGAGGCCTTCCCGAAGCGGAGTACTTGGTTTGAAACCGAAATCCCGTTCCAAAGCAGAGGTATCCGCATAAGTCACCGGCACATCACCCGGTTGCATCGGAACTAATTCCTTATGCGCCTCGAAGTCATAGTCTGCAGGCAATACACCTGCCCTTATCAGTTCCTCCTGCAATATTCGGACAAAATCCAGAAGGTTTTCAGGATGATTATTGCCTATATTATAAACTTTATAAGGCGGTACAGGCAGACCGTCTTCACCCACCTTACGTTCAGGAGCTTTTGCCATCACACGCATCACGCCTTCTACGATGTCATCCACATACGTAAAGTCGCGCTTACAGCTCCCATAATTAAATATCTTAATCTTCTCACCTTTCAGCAACTTATCGGTAAAACCAAAGTAAGCCATATCCGGACGACCTGCGGGACCATATACCGTAAAGAAGCGGAGGCCTGTGGACGGAATATCATAAAGTTTAGAGTAAGCATGCGCCATCAGTTCATTACTCTTCTTTGTAGCAGCATAGAGGCTCACCGGATTATCCACCTTGTCGTCAGTAGAGTAAGGCACCTTTTTATTCGAACCATACACGCTCGATGAAGAAGCGTAGACCAAATGTTTTACCCCCTCCCTGCCCTCATCATACGAATGGCGGCAAGCTTCCAATATATTATAAAAGCCTATCAGATTACTTTCAATATAAGCATCTGGGTTGGTAATACTATAGCGCACACCCGCCTGTGCTGCCAGATTCACAACGATTTGCGGCTGATATTCATCAAATATCTTATCGACAAGTGATTTATCGGCAATACTTCCCTTGATAAAAACAAACCGTTCTCTAAACCCGGTCAATTGCTCCAACCGCCATCGCTTGATATTCACATCATAATAAGCATTCAGATTGTCCAAACCCACTACAAGGGTATCGGACAGTTCCTCCAATAGGCGCATACAAAGATTACTACCGATAAAACCGGCAGCTCCAGTTACTAACACGTTCATGTTTATGATTGATGGATTAATGTGCTTCGCGCAATTACAGATAGAGAATAAAAAAAAGAAATACACGCGAAAATAAGTACATAAAAAGAAAGGTTACTTATGCCATAGACAGTAAGGCACAAATAACCATTTCATTATCCTAATAAGATACCTAATCAACGGCCAATACTCCATATTGTCAGAAATATAATCTTGAAATATTCCATTACCGAACGATGTTCAATATACTTCATATTATAGTGTATCTTGTCCGGCATTATCTGTTCCACATACACTTTATCCGCATCTTCTGCCTGTCCCAATATTGTATTTTCATCCACGTATTCTATAGATGCATAATCAGTAATTCCCGGACGCACGGACAAGACTTTTCTTTGTTCATCCGTATAGAGGTCAACATACTTCCGAACTTCAGGACGAGGTCCAACCAAGCTCATATCTCCTTTCAAGACATTGAACAACTGAGGTAGTTCATCCAATTTATATTTGCGGATAAAATAACCTATGCGAGTGATTCGCGGATCACGTCCACCTACCGTTATCAATCCCTGTCTGTCAGAACCAATACGCATCGAACGGAACTTATAGACATAGAAATCCTTGCCGTTACGCCCTACGCGCAGCTGTTTATAAAAGCCACCACCTTTGCTTTCAAGACGAATGGCAATATACAAAAACAAAAAGACAGGAAACAGGAAGAGGATTCCTAAAAAAGAGAAAAGAATATCAAAGAAGCGAATCATTATTGACAACTTTACAATATGCCTTCTTTACGACTTTTATAATAAACTGAAGTTGTTCCTCATTCAATTGCGGATAAATAGGCAGGGAAATTTCGCCTTTAAAGTTCTCGTATGCCTGCGGATAATCCTTGATATCATAACCCAATGAATGAAAAAAGGAAAGCATCGGCATCGGAATAAAATGGACATTTACGGCGACTTCACTTTTGGCTATTTCATCAATCATGCGGTCACGTTGTTCTTCAGTAAATCCCTTGATACGTAACGCATAGATGTGATATGAACTCTCTTTTTCCCTATCCACAGAAGGAGGAAGAAGTGCCCAGTCACAATCAGCAAACCCTTCCGAATAGATATTGAACACCCTTTTACGTTCTTTCAACAATTCGGGATATTCGCGGATCTGTGCCAAACCAATAGCCGCATTAACATCCGCCATATTAATTTTCATTCCCAAACCGACTATATCATAACGCCAACCGCCAGCCTTCGATTTGGAGAAAGCGTCTTTAGTCTGGCAATTCAGGCTCATCATGCGGAGTTCTTTATAAAGTTCCGCGTTATCAAACGGTTCGGGCAAGTTCAGACAGATAGCCCCACCCTCTGCTGTTGTTACATTCTTAACAGCATGAAGAGAGAAAATCGCAATATCAGTTTCACATCCTGTACGTTGATTTCTAGTATAATAAGCGCCCAAAGAATGTGCCGCATCATTCATGACAAGGATACGCCCTAATTTCTCCTGAACGGGAGAAGAGGCTTGAAACAAATCATGTATTTCCGGTTCGTTGACCAGCTGCATAATACGGTCATAATCGCAAGGGAAGCCTGCTATGTCTACCGGAATAATGGCTTTAGTTTTCGGTGTAACAGCATTGCGGATAGCTTCTACAGAGATATTAAAATCTGTTCCGGAATCTACCATAACAGGCTTTGCACCTGCATGAAGCACAGCCAATGCTGTAGCACTATAGGTATATGCCGGCACTATCACTTCGTCACCTGCCTTCACTCCTAACCAGCGGAGCATCATAATGGCACCCGAAGTCCAAGAGTTTACACAAAGCACTTCTTTAGCACCGGAAAACACTTTGATTTCTTCTTCCAATGCTTTCACTTTAGGACCGGAAGTAATCCAGCCTGAACGTAACGAATCAACGACTTCGTTGATTACTGCCTTGTCAATATAAGGGGGCGAAAATGGAATTTTCATAATTTATATATTAAACTATTTTAAATGAATCAAATATGTAAGGCCACAAGAAAAATGTTTTCCTTCCTGCATCATAGCTTGCACAGAAAAATAACGAAAAAAAAGATAATTCGCACCAACTAAAATGTCATGTGAATCATGTTCTACAATTTTTACAATTAATTTCATATTGGGCAATATAGAAGGGGAATAAGTTATTCCTCCGGCAATGCCATTCAGATGATAATCTTGGCGACGATTATAAAGATACGATACATGTATTCCAAACTCTTCTTTATTCACTGGAATATGTTTGTAATATGTTTCTTTGATCAAGAACATATTCAACAAGTTGCATCCTCACATTGGCTCACGATACAATTGTTCACAAATGACGGACAACACACGACCGTATTTGCAACGCATATCAGTGAAGCCACATAATCTAAGAAAGATGAAGCTGTCCACCTTGACTTCCACTATTTTGTTGCACATACCTTTATGTCATTTATAAGAAAGACAAACTCATAGCTCCCAAATGCCTCATATAAATTCGAAGTATAATTCTTTCATTCGCAACCTACTTTCTCGCTGTCTTATAAATCACATTCAACATGCATATCGGCATCATCTTAGCTCCTGCGTACGCTAACGCCCAAAAATCTGCCATTACACCATAGTGTAACATTTTGTTCACCTTATGGCGAAGTGTGAAGATACCTTTAGCATGCTTCCAACCCCTTCTACGCTTAAAGAAGTTATCATCCAATCGAAACCTAAACAGATATTCAGGTACATTAGCAAACACACAACCTGCCACAAATCCTTGCGCCCACATCATAGTATCTTCACCAAAGTAAGTGTCCAGCGAATACAATCCCGATTTCTCAATATACGAACGTCGAAAAATGACCGTAGGATGAATCATGCAGTCGCGCTTGCGGAACAGTTTTTTGCAGTCCTCATGACTCTCAGGCATCTGCTTGCGGTAGTACTCACCACCATCACCCATTATCTCCACAGCCCAAGTACCAAGACATTCTACCTTTGGATGCTCATCAAAGTACTGTATCTGTCTCTCAAAACGATTCAGCTCGCTAATATCGTCAGCATCCATACGAGCGATGTACTCGTAACCAGCAGACATCACGATATTGAGCAAATCATTCAGTGATTGTGCCAATCCCTTATTTTCTGCACGCTTCTGAATCCTCATGCGCTCATCCTCCAAACCAGATAGATAACTATCTACCTCTTCGCGAATAGGGCCATCATATTGCACATAGAAGTCAAAATGTTTATACGTCTGATTGAGAATACTCTCAACCGAAAGTTTTACAAATTCAAATCTGTCGTTCTTATAAAGCGACATAATTACGGCTATTTTATGTAGCATAGACAATTCTCACATGTTCATACAGCTATATGGCTTATAGTTTATTCTAAGGGCATCCATAAAGCTTTCTGCGGATTTAATAGGGCTGAACTTTGCAAGCTGTTCTGGAATATTTTGGACGTATTCGAGATACTGCTCTTCCAAAGTCTTAAACCCGAAAGCTATTTCATCTATCTTGTATGGATTTATTTTGACTCCAGCTCTGCCAACTACTTCAGGAAGGCTTGCCATATTTGAGGTCAATGCAGGTTTTCCATATCCAAAACCTTCAAGAGGAGGAATGCCAAAACCTTCACAGAAAGAAAGTAATACTGTACCACTGCAATTCTTCAGCAACCAATTTACATCGTTACGCGAAAGATATCCGAGATAGAACACATTATCAAAGTTGCTAATGTAATGGCTCATTTCTTGACCATAGGAAGAAGACTTTCCTGCAATTATAAGTTGTATATCAGAACGAGTATTTGCATACTTGACAAAACCATCAACCATTCCTTTAATGTTCTTCCCTGGTTGTAAATCTCCTACGTAAAAAAAAATACGGTTTATCCATGTCAATCTTTCTACCATTAACATCTTCGAGTTTGTCTGGTCTTTTGGGATCAGTTGTATTATTATCTATAAAATTATACGTAATAAATAACCTATCTTCAGGAACTTTCAGGTATTTACGAATCTCATTATAGCTAAATTCAGAAACAGTCAAAACGGTATCACACAGTTTGCAATAAAGTTTCGTCATCCAAGTTAAATAAGTTCTCTGAAGAAATCCGTATCTTTCTTTAGTTGTCAAATAATATACATCATGCAACGTGAATACTTTCTTACAACGAGCCAACAAAGGCATTGATGTACAGTAGCTATAAAGAACATCTAAAGGCTTTAAATATAAATAGAACAAAGTTTGTTCAAACAATATTCGCCTTATGCCAAATCCCAAATTGGGGACATCCACGTATTCTACATTTAGAGAAGAAGGAACAGCAAGATATTCTATAGATATTTGTTTTTGCTTGTATATAATAAAGCTTACATCTATTAACTCATATTCTGCAATCTTTTTGAGAAGCATCTGAAAATAACGAAAAGGTCCTCCTCCACTTTGAGCAGGGAGAGCAATCATGTTTATTCCGATAATCATATTGTTATTTTGCCTTTATTCCAAGAAACAGAAATGCTGTTATTTTATTACTCTTCACTGCAGTTGTAATAAAGTATGCCAGAACTAAAATAACAAGTGTACAAATAATTGTCAATGGATAATAATAGAAGGAGTCATTCAATTGTTTCCCTCCCATGGCTATAGTGCACCATCTTAATGGGTAATAATGGAACAAATAGATACCCAAAGTACTTCGACCGATATTCAAAATTATATTTTTCGAAAAAAGTACTTTGAATCTTTCTATTAGTAACAACCAGAAATGGCAACCCACAAAATTAGTAACAAACCATATTGCAAAATCAAAATTGGAAGATATGTCCTTTACAATAAATATGTAGTAAAGAGACATTGTTATATAACAAAGGCTTGAATATGGTAAAACCTTTCTTAAAACAACAGTATCAACCTTCCAATAGCTATTTACGATATAACCATAAACGAAAAATAACCAATAACATCTAAAACTCATTAAAGAAAAATAGCCTGCAATTTCATAAGGAAGAATACTGCATAATATAGTCACAATAAAGAAAGGCGATATAAGCACCAAATATCTTAGCAGTAATACTATTTATATTTTTTATTAATATAGTACAGAATTTTGTTGTCAGCAGGAAGCAAAACAGCGAAAATATGAACCAAAAAACTGATTTAGAATCATCAATAGACTTCTGCGACCATATTGATGAACCCTCAAGAAAATGATAATAAAGCCTATTGAAAATGAAAATACAGATGAATGGTATTAGCAGCTGTACTGCCTTCATTTTTAGCCAACCCTTACATTTAACTTTATCGTCTTTTACTAGTAAGCCTGAAATAAAGAAAAACAAGGCTAAAAAATAAGTGTCGATAAATGAATGTATAATTTGATTATAGAATATAATGTTTATTACATGATACACTATAACAGATACTATCGCCCAACATTTGGCAATATCATATGTATTATTTCTTTTGCATTACTGATTACTATATACTTTCTCTAAATACTTTACGGTACTATCAATAGAAAATCCTGCTCTTTCCAGGACATTGACTGTATTTCGGTCATGATTATTATGGCATTTTTCCAGAATTAAGTCAGCCCAGTCAGATGGAGAATCGTTCAGAGATTTGAAACAAAATGTATCTAATATACATGCGTCTTTATTTACACTGTCAGAAACTACACAAGGAAGACCTGCAGCTTGTGCCTCCACCAAAACAAAGGGCAACCCCTCATATAAAGATGGCATTACAAAGATATCAAATGACTGCATCCACTCATTTACATTATTTTGCTGACCAGCAAATATTACGTTGTCTTGCAATTCAAAATTCCGAACCTTTTGATGTATTGTTTCATACTGTTCTCCAATACCAATAAATATAAGTTTGGAATCTTCTTCAATTTTCTGAACTTCCTTAAAGACATCAACCAGGAATGATTGATTCTTTACATCTGTAAAACGCCCTACATGACCTATTACAAGTGTCTCATTACTTATCTTTAATTTAAATCGAATTGCTTTTCTCCACTCTTCATTATAAGCGAATTTTTTCAACATAATTCCATTTTTTATAACAATAGAATTTGTATTATTAAAAAAGAAGTCTGAAGCCAAAGAAGAGCAAGCAAAACGATGAGTGCAATATTTTTAAATTGAAGTTTTTATTAAACCAATGTTGGATCTGTCTAAATAGTCCATTAGTATTTGAATTATGAGCATGAATAATTCTCACTGGCACCTTATACTTCCATGCAAAAAAGATTGGAGCCAATGTTGTCATTTCTCCTTCATTCCAATGAACAGCATTATACTTACCTTTATGATTTCTAAAGAATCTCAATAAAGTTCTGTAATAAATGAGCCCCTTCCTGCGTTGTGGTAAACGATAAATAGTAGCCCCATAGCTTTGAGCTTCTTTAGAGTTTTCGGTTTCACCTTCTGAAAATATCAAGAAATCTGCATGATAGGATTTTCGATCAAGCCCTCGCAGAACATTCATCATGAATTCTTCGGTGCCATTTTTCTCTAGTGAAGATGATATAAATAAAATATTTATCATAGATTCTTTAGATATTTATGCCACAGGTTGAATACTTTTTCCTCAGTAAAGTCTTTTGCTCTGTTTTTAGCTGATTTACTGAATTTGATACGAAGTTCAGAGTTTTCAGCCAAAACATTCAGCCTATCAAGAAACTCATCAATATTGCCAACCTCATAAAGGAATCCGTTATTTCCATTATTAATTAACATCTTAGGTCCTCCACAAGGACAATTACTTGATATACATGGAACTCCTACAGCCATAGCTTCCATCAAGGCGTTAGGAGATCCCTCAAATTGGGATGTCATAACATAAATTGTTGCAGAAGATATTGCATTAGCCACATTATCAGTACGCCCCTTTAGTATTATTTTATCAGCCAAACCTACTCGTTTAATCTCTCCAGATAGTTGTTCTTTCAATTCTCCGTCTCCATAGATATGTAGTTTCCAGTCTTTATGAGCATCTGCAAAAACCTTAAATCCTTTTATTAGAAAAAAATAGTCCTTTTGTTCGCTTAGTCGTCCAACAGCAACAATAAGTTTATCCATGGGGATATAATTTGTGTTATAGAAAGAACTACTGATGGGATTGAATATTATTGTTGACTTGTCCTGTAGTTGTTTAGGGAACCAAGCTTTCGCATCTTCTGTCTGAAATACTGCTCCTTCGCTCAAGGGTAATATTGTTTTAGCCAGAATCTTTTGTAGAATGGTTTGATAGTCAAAGTTAGGGTCATTTCTGACAGAAATTATTGATTTTGTTTTTAATCCTCTTGTTGTAAGGACGCCATGATATAAGGCACTATTTAGAAAAGACACGAGATACTGAGGCTTTTCTTTCTTCAAAATGGATCGAAGTCTATATAAACGGCGAAAAGGTCCAATTAGCTTTGATGTATGGTATGCATTCCCCTCTGTCGTAAAGCGCCTCACATTCTCGCTTAAGGAATACTCACCTAATCTGCGAATTGTGGTTATCATGATAACTTCATGATTATGTTTGGCAAAAGAATTTGCCAAATTTGTGATGACACGTTCTGCTCCACCATTGCTAATATGCTCAATAAAAAAAAGCTATTTTCATATTGTCAAAGATTTTGTTGTATCAATTCTTGAGATACAGTAACCAAGACAGAGGTTCACCATAATATTATAGTCTGTATAAGACATTGAGAACATGGTTTTCGCAAAATAACCAATAAAAATCATCTTGATTACTATGCTACAAGTTTTATCCAAATTTGTCCTAAATGCAGTTCTAAAAAAGGACTTCCAATACATAAAAAAGACGAAGATGCCTAAAATACCTTGATTTACAAGAATCTCAATCCAATCATTATGTGCATAATTATTACTTACGGTCAAAGTGTAGTTTGCCCCCCCCCCCAATAGTTGTTGTAGTGGAGTAGCACGATAAAGAAAATACTCCCAGAAATCGTCATACAAACTATCTCTTCCACTGGTATCTCCATCTAAGGTATCCTGAATACGCTCTAAGAAATACAGGTTTTCCATCATGTACTCTGAAATAAAGTAATACAATCCAAAGAGCAAAACAGAAAACGAAACCAAGAAGCCCAATTTCTTTTTTATTGAAATACCCAACAATGAATTATTGAAGTAAACTAAAAGCATTAATCCTGCAAAAACGGTCGCACCACGTTTCATTGAGTAAATAACAAAAAATCAAGCATGTTAGTAGATACACATATTGAATCAATCTTTTTTGTGAAAGGAACATAGCAAATGGTATTAGAGATGCAATATAGTATCCTCCATTGTTCGTCACGCTATCATCCATTAAATGCCTTAGCATTGCTGCTTGCATTTGATCAAAATAGAAAATCACCGCTACAACAAAAAGAGGAATAATCCAAATCTGAATGAATTCTGACGTAATTTTCCCTCTTTTACTATAGTAGTATATCGGAAATAGCGGGGATAGCGATTTCAGAATTGTTGTTGTGTAGGAGAGTTTATGCATACGCTCTCCACTAGCTGGGCTAATATAAATAGGGCCATATAAGTAGTATAATATTCCATATACAACAAACATAAACAGCAAAATATAAACCCATTTAATAAAAGAATGATATCTTACTAAATATAGCAACTTTATTGCATAAAAAAGCGATATTCCCAAAAGACTCCAAAATACCAAACTGTTAAGTGGTGATTCTACTGCGAAAATTGGTAATAAAATCTCTATGCAACATAACAATAAGAACAATCCTGCTTCACTAAAAACAGCTTTTAATGGATTCATAGTTTCAGATAAGAACCTAATTGTAAATCAATATTTTCATCAGTGAAAGTTCCCATTCCACTTGCGGGATAGAAGGTTAACTCTCCAAAGTATATCAATCCGTTAATGTTATAGAAATCAACGCGTAGGAAAGATTGTTCTACACTTAATTTTTCAGCCAATTGAATCATTTCTGCGAGATTTTCAGGCATATTCTCCACATGGCTTGGAACTGGAGGTAAATCGGCCTCTCCGAAAGGTAGCAATTTCCCATCAGGAGAATAGTAATTAGCATGGTGCTCCACAAATCTGTCAAAATCAATCTTAAAGAAGCGAACCTTTCCATTGAAACAGAAAAATTTATAATCCTTCAAATCGGAACCTTCTTCTGCATTCTCTACCTGCATGAATTTTTCAGCAATAATCCTTTTCGGAACATTTTTGTATGGCCATTCTCGGAATTTTTTAAAAAGGTCAGATGTAAGAGAGGTTGTCAGTTTGACAAGAGCTGCTTCTTTATCAAATTTTCTTTTGTCTTTACAAACAATAACGTCACATCCACCTCCTCCATGTGTAGTTTCAAAACAAATTGATTAGGAAGACAATCACAATCAATATCTTCTGTTTTCTCCCATACAGCCAATGTCGGAATTATATACTGCTTACCGATGATATTTGCAACATATTCCTTTACAGCATATTTATCTACCATTATCGTGTATTCAGGTTTTCGATTATTCATCTTTAACCACTGAATCTTTTCTGTAAATAATTGGGGATGTTTCAAGTTTGGCCATTTTCCCATGCGAGCACGATACCTAATTGTTAGATATGTATAATCGGGAATCCAAGAACCATACAATTCTACTAATTCATCAACGAATTTCCATGGTGATGTTATGAGTATTTTTATAGCTTTCAGTATACTTTTCATCATATTTTTTTAAAGCATAAATCAATTTTTCTCTATGAGATTCGCAAATAATATGATTTTCAATTCTCAATTTCTTCTCTCCTTTAAGAAATTTTGGTAGTAGTCCTCTTTTTGAAAACTGATACCAAATTGTATCTGTATATGGTTCCATCATCAATAATTCTTCTTTTGCTGACTCTGAATAGTATTTATCCAAATTATTTCGAAGAGCAAGTATATCCCCGATAATTACATTCAATTCTTTTATTTTATGGGCAAATATTTCTTTTTCTTCCGTATTCATTAATATAACTCCAACTGCATCCTCGGTACATTGTTTATACGGAGTTAGTTCAAACGAAATTTTTTTCTTTCTGGAAATCAATACTTACCATATACCCTTCAGTCCAACATCCAGAACGCTTTGAAGCATGATCAAATAAAAGATTGCCCAAACCATAAAATACAGGCTTATCCTTATAAACCTCGTATCCACTATAACAATGCTGATGATGGTTTACTACAGCATCAGCACCTACATCAATAAAGAATCGATAAGTATCTTGCATTCGTATAGTAGGTAACTGAAAATGTTCATGACCACCATGAATGATGACTATTATATAATCAGCTTTCTTACGCGCTTCTTGTATAATATAGTATTGCCTTATAGGATTTAAAGGATTAGCACCTGCAGAGGTCTCATCAGCTATAGAAAACTCATGTTCACAGCAATTAATGATGGCGAGTGTTTCCCCACATAAATCCTTGTATAATACTCTTTCTGCCTCTGTCGCATTTTTTCCTGCTCCTACTGTATCAATACTTGAATTGCATAAAACCTCAATTGTATCCAAACAGCACTGCTTTCCTTGGTCTAAAATATGATTATTGGCTAATGTACAACAATTAAAACCAGCATATCGTATAGCAGCCACGGAACTCTCACTACCTAACAAGTTTGGTCCACATTTTGTAATGGGCCTAGCATAATTTCTGTTTTTTACAATTGGGAACTCAAAATTCACAATAGAATAATCCGCTTGTTCGGTTACTAAACAAATATTTGCAAATAATCCTTTAAAATTATTCTTTTGAAGAAAGTCGTTAATCCTATATGAGGGGCAGAAATCACCAGCTACAAGTATTTTCATTTCGAACTAATTTTATACAGTTCTCTAATTTTATTAATAACATACGAACACTTAAACTTTTCTGTGTCGCAAGCCTTTTTTTCACCTTTTGTTTTTTGATACCATTGTGAAATAGCATCCCCCCATTTTGCCGGTCCATCTGTCAATTTTAGGTAAGTAACATTACCGCAATTTGTAGTCAAAGGAATATTAGTTGACGCAAAGCATTTAAGGCTCATAGATTGAGCTTCGATTATAGCAATACCAAAACCTTCATGAAGCGATGGCATGATGAAACAATTTGATTTGTTCAATTCTAGTGGTATATTGGTATTACCTGGCAGAAAATCAACATATTCGCGCAAGCCGATGGATTCAATTTTTTCTTCAAGCAGTTTCCTATAACTAACATTCATATCAAATCCAATAATCTTCAACCGGGCAGGAATACCAACGCTTCTTATATATGCTAATACTTCAACTGAATATATCTGGTTTTTTATATCTGATATAGCACCTACTTGTACAATTGTTAATCCAGATATATTGGCAGGTGTAAAAAGACCTATATCAAAGCGATTGTCATCGTAAAAATTATTCAAGACAGTAAATATTGCTCGTTCTGAATACAACGAACAGCAAGCTTCATAAGAACATCCAATTAATTTTGTTGCATAAGTCCTAATTAGTCTGGTTCTAAACTTATTGAGTAAAGTACATATAACATTTGTTTTCCCATGAATAATATGTGCTTGACTTATACGTACAGAAACATTATATTTTGATGCAAGCATTAATAATGGCGCATTTTCATATTCACGATTGCAATGTATTACATCGTAAGGAGCTCGTTTTTAAGTATTTTATTAACCTCTCGATAGGTGTAAAAATCACGCACATAATAGTCTGCCCTATGAGAGACATT
>ENA-OQDX01000023-OQDX01000023.1-human-gut-metagenome-genome-assembly--contig:-NODE-23-length-16775-cov-1.205730_pt1 | contig 16775 bp, 20 predicted proteins | sample MGYA00242788_ERZ504621 | MGnify/ENA primary metagenome ERZ504621 (study PRJEB26092, sample SAMD00036303) | human gut metagenome | host: Homo sapiens | study: EMG produced TPA metagenomics assembly of... | reverse complement strand
CCATAACTGTCAGCAGTGCCCACTGAGGCGGCGATACGACCGTTCACCCAAGTCATTGTTGGGTCGTTTTTGGCGATGGCACATCAATTTCTGTCCGGGATGGAAAGCCTATTTCCTGTCGCTGAGCGAAGAGGAACGGCATGTATTGAGAAAGCAATACGCTTTTCATAAGCCTCAAATCCGCAACTAAGTCCTTCATCGTCCTATTTACGTGTACACGTTCTCTCATTACTGAATTATTAGATAAATTGAGGCTGAAATACCCACTTCTGCCTACAATACCCCCTTACCCCACAATGCGACTTGAGACAATACGCAGTATCATACCCATAAGTTGTAGTCGTCATCCAAAATCAGTCTGGAATACATCTGCGTAAGCATTATTACAGGTATAGATATTCAGCACATACCACCTTGATGTTCTGATCCATTTGGCTGGTACAGAGACAAATCTGAAGACAAACGCTTTTATGCGACTTGTTTTATTGGGTCCGAACCTCTTTACGTCAAGTCTTTGGATAATGACCTTGTAGAAGTTACGGATAAGTGCTGTAAGAAGAAGGAACACTGTGTTCTCTGCCATGAAGGATTTGGGCAATCTGGACCATCCGAAACCATTGTTCATGTCATCGAAGATGCGCTCCTTTCCTCCGCGGAGGTTATAGAACTCGACAATCTCTCTTACGGAAGGCTCGTAGTCGTTGGTCAGGATGCAGCGGTATGTGTATTCTCCTTCCCAGAGGTCAAGCTCACCGTCCATCCGTTTCCGCCTTTGAATCACAAGCCGGTATGTCTTGCCTTTCCACTTCTCTACAAGAATGGAATTCAGCTCAAACTCAATGCCGTTGATTTCTCCCCTCTTCCAGCCTCTGAGAGCGAAGAGGTCATTGTAGAGCGAACTACAGCGGTTGGCACGGATATAGAAGGTCTTGCAGTGGGTGGCAACCTCTTCCACGATCTCTTCAGAGCACGAGCCGCAATCAGCTCTGAAACGATTGATAACAAGATTGTTCTGTTCAAACCTTTCGAAGAATCTCTTCAGCGTGTCCTTCTGATGGAAACGGACGTTTGTGTTGCCGTCGCTGTTCTCAATGCCGACAATCAAATCTCCAATAACCGCCACACCTGGTCGATAACCAAGGAACTTCTTGTATGTATGCTTTGCATCATATTTCTCTGTTTCTATGAACTGGTGGTCGAAATCAACATCATACATCTCACCCTCTTTCAGCTGACCAGCTGCACACATACAATTGAGCAGTAAGGTATTGAGGGTGTCAGCCGTATTGAAATCGTAGTTCTTACCCGTATCTGACGTGTATGAAATGTTCTCCTGCGTCAGTTCCTTTATCGCTCTGAGGATAGTGTCAGAGCTGCAGGTACGAAGTGTCGGATGAAGCGAGAGATGGGGCATCAAATGAGTTGTGACATCCTCAATACATGAGCCGCCACAGAAGTAGATGCTCATGAGAGAACGGATGATTTCGCTGTATTGATAACCATACAGCCTGCATCTTAGACCGAGGGTTGTGTCAATTACATATGACAATGTGGAGTCAAATTGCTCCATCATTGCAAATATTCCTCCAAAAGGAGTGAGTTTCTCAGATTTTATTGCTTTCTTTGCCATGTCTGTCGGGTTTGATACATATTTTGATTTGCAACACTAAGATAGGTGAAAAATCTGACATGACAAAATCCTGAGCAACTTTTTGTTGCTCAGGTACTTAAAAAGTTATATTTATAATAGTGTTGCGGAATTAAGGTATATAAAAGATGTGTTGGGACTTGCTGACAAAATCAAGAACTTGTCGAAGATATACACCTATGCCCGCAACTTCCTTTATCTCGGTCGTGGGTACAACTACCCCACCGCCCTTGAAGGTGCGTTGAAGCTGAAAGAAATATCCTATATCCATGCGGAGGGTTATCCTGCTGCGGAAATGAAGCATGGACCGATTGCACTTGTAGATAGCGAGATGCCCACGGTGGTCATTGCTCCAACGGACTCGCTGTATGACAAGATAATCAGTAATGTAAGGCAGGTGAAGGCGCGTGGCGGTACGGTTGTCGCCATCATTACCAAGGGCAATGACGCAATGAAGGACATCGCCGACCATTGCCTTGAAGTGCCCGACGTACCCGAATGCCTTACACCTCTCGTTGTTTCCGTCCCATTGCAGTTGCTGGCCTATTACATCGCCATCAACAAGGATAGGAATGTTGACCAGCCAAGAAACCTTGCTAAATCAGTTACCGTAGAATGAATAGAATATTATCACTTATTGTTACCATCCTCTTTGCGTTGTGCATTGAGGCTGGCATCTTTATGCTTATTGCCCACTGGTGGGGCATGACTGCGGCCATTACCGTGATAGCCATTGAATGTGTGTTAGCCTTATGGACAGTTTACGAAATGAGACATGCGAGTGATGAACCAGTTGATGAATAACATTGCAGGCTGTGGTTAGAACGAAAAAGGCTAAAAACAAAAGGACGGGTCGATGATTCGTCCTATTTTTGTGTCTTTTTGGTGGCGAAATGTAGCGATTTAGCAAAATAAACATAAATTCCAGTGATATTCAGCATGAAAATTCGCCCATTTAAGTGAAAATGTGTAATTTTGCAACGCAAAATTGTGCCTAAGCATTTGCATCAAAACAACAATAGTTCAATCGAGGCTGATATGAAAGTAGAGATTAACAAGAAACGTTTAGAATACCTGCTGGCATTATACAAGATGTCGGTGGATGACTTGTTGTCTCTTCTGAACAAAGGCAGGAAACGGATAACAGGAGCCGCAGACATCAGTGGAGATTCTATTGATTTGGGGGTGTTGAAGCGTATAGGTGAGATATTCGACAAAGAAGTCAGTTTCTTTCAAGACTATTCTAAGTTGTCAACCAATGCAAGCAGCAGTATCTTCTTCCGCAAGACCTCATTCGGAACAGAGCTGAACTTGGAGTCGATCCGTACTGTAAACCGATTCGAGAGTCTGAAAAACGCTTTGGATGCATACAACAAACTGTCGCAACTGGATGTGAAGTTTGACATAGAACACTACACCCTACAAGATGACCCTAAGACAGTAGCCGTACGTGCAAGAGATTTTTTTTTATCCCGGGGAAACTGTCAATCATAGGCAGTTTCTTGTGAAGATGATAGAAAAAATCGCCGATCATGGCATTTTTGTCTTTGAATACATAGAGACATGGAACAAGAAAGAGAAAACCAACATTGACGGTTTTTACCTTAAGCCCAATGTGATAGTGCTTAAGCATCATAAGCATTACAAGCGAGAAATATTCACTCTGGCGCATGAATTGGGGCATTGTCTATTGGGGATTGAAGAAGTGGAGTCGGTGGACATGATGGACATCTCGGCACAGACTTCATACAGTGATGTCGAAAGATGGTGCAATGATTTTGCATATCAGTTCATTATGGGACAAGAAGCAGAAACACTTGCTAACATAGCATGTGTAGATTCCCGTAACGACTACTGCATTGACCTCTTCAAGGCTATCAGTGCACGGACGCACATTAGCCGTCTTGCCTTATATACAAGGATGTATATCGACAGGAAAATCAGCTATTCGAGCTACAGCAATGTCAAGAGTGAATTGGCAGAGGAATACAGAAGAAGAGAGGAACAGGAAAAGTTGAAAAACTCTGAGAAGAGAGGCGGGCGAACACCAAAGCCCATCATTTCTCCGCTATTCTTGAAAACCATGCAATATGCCTATTTCAATGGAGTGGTCAACGAGACCACTTTCTGTTCGAGACTCAATGTCAAACCAGCAAATTTTGAGAGGGAGTTATGGCGATAGTTGTTGATACATGCTCATTGGTGATGATTGCCAAGAATTATCTTCCCTTGGATAAGGACGGACAGTTGTACTCATTCCTGGAAGAGGCGTTCTCCCGCAAGGATTTGATGCTACTTGATGTGATTCTGGATGAATCAAAACGCACCTCCAAAGGAATTGCAGTTGAAAAGATGCCTTTCCTCAAAGACAAGAAATTGGTCATTCCGACAAAGGATCTATTTCCATGTGCCCCAGAGAGATTCAGCAACATGATAGACAACAATTTCTGTGTAAGACTGAAGAAGCAGGAACTGACTGAAGAAGAATACATAGAGCAAAAGGAAGAATACCTTAAAACAGGTGATGCTAAGATTATCATTTATGCACTGAATGTACGACACTCGGACGCTATCCATCTGGAAGAGATGCAAGTAATGACGGAGGAAACAAGGCAGCAGAATGACGGTAAGTTGTTCAAGAAACTTCCTTTGTTGTGTGAGCAGATAGGGATTGGAACACTAACCGTTTCAGAATATCTGCATAGAAACGGGTTCTTTATTGACAAATAGCATAGATATTAGTATCATCTTATGACATCTTTCACGAAATCATATTATATTCGTGAATAACACTTGTTTTTCAAGAATAGAAATTGTTGAGGATTAGATATTTAAGACATTATTGCAATGCGGAAGGGGTGATGTGAACGACAAAAGACAAGGCGTTCTATTAGAGTGGATGCTTGATAAGATTGAGAAGAATGGACGGGTCGATGGCTCGTCCTTTTTTTGTGTCTTTGAGTGTGAGGTGCAGGTGGGGACCAGTACTGCGACCACTGTTGCCTGTCAGCGCGATGATGATGCCGGGACGGACGTGGGTGCCTTTGGTGACGAGAGTTTGGGAGAGGTGGCAATAGCTGACGGTGAAGTCGCCGTGACGGAGGGTGACATAGAGGCCTGAACGTTTGTCCTTGCCTACCTTGATGACCTCGCCGTGCATCATGGCGTATGTGGGTTCGTAATTTGCCTTCAAATCAAGCCCGTTGTGTAGGGCTTTTCTTTTTGTAAATGGGTCTCTGCGGTAGCCGAAAGGGCTGGTGACAGAGATATGACGGAGTGGACTGACAAGTGCCGTGTGGCGGTCGGTCTGCTCCGTTTGGGTTTGTAATGGGGCAAAGGCAAGAGAGTCTCGCCGCTGATGCGGCGAGCACGGAGGCAGTTGTTCGGATGTTGCGGACTGCGTCGTTTTTGGCACAGCCTTGCGGTGTACCTTAGTCTGTGTGACGGTATTGAACTGAGCGCATACTGTTGCTGATGAACAGAATATTGCTGCTATTGTGATGAGTAGAAATCGTTTCATGGTGCAAAAGTAACAAGCAATTCTTTGACTGGCATAAAGAACAAAGGGAAGACAAGAAGATTGTAACATAATATAGCAATCGAGTTTGATTTTTGAGCAGAAATCAAACTCAAATAATAATAATCGTCAAAAATAACACGCATTATCTTATGCAATTCTGCTTGTCTCTGAATAGGTATATAACTTTGCATGAGTTTAATTTCAAATTCAAAGTTAAAGTATGAGCAAGTACGATTTGAAGAGAGCGAGGTGCCTTATCAGACACTGGCTCGTTTTGGTCTCACACAAGAGAAGATTGAAGACCTGCCCATGTGGGCGTTGGAAGATATTGGTCAGGGACGACGTTCACCGTTGCTGCCCATTCAGGTGAATAATGATGAGGGCGAGACATTGAAGAGCCGCACCCGATTTGCGTTGGTCCGTATGGAGGACGGCAAGGTGGATGTGGTCTTCTATCCGCAGTTGGAGAAATCACCATTGGAGGCTTTTACTCAGGAACAGCAGGAGGACTTGCTGGCTGGAAAGGCTATCCTTGCCGATGTTAAGGATGCTGATGGCAGGAGCAGCAAGGCTTTCGTGCAGATTGACACGGAGACCAATCAGGTGATGTCGGTACCTACGCCTGTCATCGGGCGCAACTTGGAGGTGCTGAAGGATGAACTGAAACTGAGTTCGGCAGAACTGACCGTGATGCAGAAGGGTGAGCCGCTCACGCTCATCATGGAGGACGAACAGGTGACGGTGGGTATTGACCTGAACGATAAGACCGGCATAAGGATTAATCAAGGCGACAGTCAGAAGTGGAAGGAGAACACCAAGCGAGAGTGGGACAAATACACCTTCGGGTGCTATGGCTGTTGGGTAATGGGCGATGACGGTAATCTTGACTATGTGCCTGAAGAGGAATACACGGAAGAACTTTGGAATGAGCAGAAGAAGAATGGAGAGCGCAACCGCGCCTCTTTTTCCATGCACAAATAATCTACACATAATATAATAAGTATATGGCATCAAATAAATATTATCCAGAGGATGTGCTCGTCGAGAAGATACAGAGCGGCGAGTACGGTTGGTTGGAGTATGTCAACCATCATTCTGCTGAATGGCAGGAAGAATATGAGAGCTATTGTCTGAACAAACGGACTCTGCATTTGTGAAGAGAGTGCGGAGCAGTTTGTCCATCACAAAGATGAGGAACTGGAGAAGGCAATAGAGAACGGTGAAGCATGATAAATGAAGAGTGAAGAATGAAGAGTGAAGAATAAGTATGGCGATAAGAAAGAATACGAATCCCCAACAGATGGACCTGCAACCAGAGATGCGTGACTTGCTCATGCGCAATGGTATGCAGGCTCATGTGGTGAGTAATGGCAGCGGCTATCAGCTTGTGGTGCAAGGGCATGACAGTCCGCTGCTTACCTATAACATCACCGAGAAGCAGATGTTGGCTCTGACCGACTGGGGTACGAATCATGCCAACAAGTTAGCCTACAATACCTTTACGGGCATTGTGGGCAACGACTTCTATATGCCCAAGAACTTCGTTCATGCACGCAATGCCAACGGTCGTGTAGCTATGGGGCTGCACGGCTATCGTGTTGGTATCGGCGAGTATGGACGGATGGGGCGCATCGATATGCCACCACCCTTTTTAGGTTGGACACCACGCAGTCAGGAGGGATTCCATCTTCGCAGAGTTGGAGGACGATTGTTCTTCCCCGAAGCCCCGATTGTGCCTGAACGTTGGGACGGCAGAATGAAGCCTGGCGAATTGCAGAGCGGCGGTTATGGGTTCTATTATAAGGGACAGCAACAGAGTTATAGCCCTCAGCAACAGGATGTGCTGAAAGATTTGGAGGGAATCATAATGCCTTCCATCAGCCGCACGAGAAGCACGGAGCCAGCCAAGCCTTATAAGGAACTGATTACCTCGCCTGTCTATTTCACCAATGAGAAGTGGCAGGAGTGTCTGGCATCGCATGGCATCATCATTGATGAGAATGCGAAGACGCTGACCATTCAGTCGAACAGCGTCAATGCCGACATGGTGTATGACCTGACAGATGAGGAACTGAAGAAACTCACCTCCAACTCCATCAAGGAAGTGCCCGTCGTTCAACGCTTGGAACTGCTGAATGGCATCATCAAGGACGACTTTGCTGACAAAATCCTGATGGACACACTGAATAGCAAGGAGCGCATCGACCTGCATCTGCATCCCGAACTTGAACAGGAGTTGCAGCAGCGTCAGCAACAAGACGAGGAACGGTTGCTTCCGTTGGAAGAGGACGAGACTGTCAGACGTGACGTGTTGCAAGGCGATGCCATGGTGAGAGGTGAAGACCTTGCCTTGATTAATGAGAACAAGGGTTGGTATCGTGAGGGAGCGCATGGGCGTGAAGTGAAAGTCGGTGACATCATGGTGGAGAAAGTGCCTCCGATGGAGGGAGATAAGAAAGGCGAAGATAAGTATCGCATGACCGCCATTATCAATGGAGAAGCCATCACGCACGAAATCAAGCAGAAGGACTACGACAAGTTCTTGGCGGTGGATGACTACCATCGCATGAAACTCTTCTCCAAGGTTTTCAGTGAAGTGGATATGAAGACACGCCCCGAAACCAACGCCGGACTGGGCACGAAGATATTGGCGGCTCTGACGGCAGGAGCAGTCGTTACAGCAGAGGTGGCGCATGACATAAGCCACCATCATCACCATCCAGCCCCGGAGTTCTATGCAGAGCATCATGGCGGTCCACGTCCTTACTTCAAACCGGGAGTGGATTCGCCACAGGAGATTGCGGCAAGGTACTTTGAGGCAGAAGCAAATCATGTTGCCACGGAGATAAGGAGAGGATATTAACAATGTATAATTTACAATTTATAATTTATAATGAGTAGTGAACTGACATACGATGACTTTCTGGACAGGTTGAGCATACAGGAAGTACTGGTGGACGCAGGGTATCATCTGAACAAGAGAGATGGCTTGCGTTATCCGTCGTATGTGCGTACTGACAGTGAGGGCAGACGGGTGCGTGGTGATAAGTTCATTGTCACGCAGAATGGGAAATGTTGCTTCCAACCACCGCAGCAGAAGGTGTATAATGTCATTTCGTTCATCAAGGAGCATCCAGAAATGTTTTCAGAGAACAAGGTGGGAATGTCTCCTGACCGACTCGTCAACCTCGTCTGCAACCGACTGCTCAACCAACCCATAGAGGACAGACCATCGAAGATTACAGAACCAAGAAAGGACGGAAAGCCATTCAACCTGAATGACTACGACATCCACAAGTTCAATCCGCAGGACAGGGAAACGCAGAAAAGGTTTTATCCCTATTTTAAGTTCCGAGGCATCGACCTCTATACGCAGTATGCTTTTCATCGGCATTTCTGTCTGGCTACTAAGCATCGGACGGATGGACTTACCTTTGCCAACCTTGCCTTTCCGCTTGTACTGCCCAAGACACCCGACAAGACTGTGGGCTTTGAGGAACGAGGACGACCGAAGATGGACGGTAGCGGCGGTTACAAGGGCAAGGCAGAAGGAAGCAACAGCAGTGAAGGACTGTGGATTGCCAACCTCACGGGCGAGCCGTTGGATAAAGCAAGCGAAATTGTATGGTTTGAGAGTGCCTACGATGCCATGGCAGAGTATCAGATAAATCCTGTAAAGATGGTGTATGTATCTACGGGCGGCACACCCACCGAGGGACAGATGCGAGGACTTCTGTCCGTTACTCCCAACGCACGGCACTATTTGGGTTTTGACAAGGACGATGCAGGGCGGCAGTTTGTTGCAAACTTCAGGAAGGTGGCAGCAGAGATGGGCTTCCGTCACGAGCATGTGCAAGCCTATCATCCATTGGGTTGCTACAAGGACTGGAACGATGCGCTGCTCAACAAGAAGTCGGCAGAACTGATAGCCAAGGGCGAGCCAGACACCTTCGACTATGCCGAGTTCATCGCAGCCGGCAAGGCAGAAAAACAAAGGGAAAAAGAAGAAAAGAACACATATCATAGAAGCGTATGAGACAAGAAGACCATAGCATCATCACCTTGCAACCCAGCATTGGGCAGTTTTTCATCAACGAGCTGCCTCTGGTGGGAGGATGCGTGGCATTGCTCCTAATCGGAGGATTGCCCGGTTGCGCATATAGTACCCTGTTGCTTATCCTCAGTCTCTTGTCCTCCCTCTGTTTACTCTACCGATTCATCTATCTGAGGAGCATCCGCTACCATATCGGGAGCGAGCAACTCATCTGTGAGCACGGAGTGTTTCAGCGGAGCGTGAACTATATGGAGCTGTACCGAGTAGTAGATTTTGCCGAGCATCAGACATTGATGCAGCAGTTGTGCGGACTGAAAAGCGTGACCGTGTTGTCGATGGACAGAACGACACCGAAACTGGAAATGACCGGCATCAGCAACAGCTATGACGTGGTAAGTGTGATAAGGACAAGAGTTGAAACGAACAAACGAAGAAAGGGCGTATATGAGATTACGAATAGATAAGATTTGGATCGTTGTCGTGGCATTGGTACTGAGCGTGCCGTCAGCCCATGCACAGATTGTGACAGCCAATCCTTTGGAATGGATGGCACTGGCAGAGGCAACGAAGCCATCAACGGTGAGATAGAGAAGGAAATCAAGGGTCAGACCAAGACTGCCCTGTTGCAGAACACAATCGCCGCGGAGTTCACCAAGATACACGAATGGGAGAAGAAGTACAACAGTTATCAGAAGACCGCCAGCGGTTATGCCTCTTCCCTCAAAGCCTGTACCTATCTGTACGATGATGGAGTGAAGATATTCATCACCTTGGGCAAGATGCGCAAGGCTATCAGCAACAATCCGCAAGGCATCGTTGCCACCCTCTCGATGAACAACATGTATATGGAGACCGCCACGGAATTGGTGTCCGTCTTCACACTGCTGAAAGATGCAGTCGCCAAAGGAGGCAAAGAGAACATGCTGACTGGTGCGGAAAGGAGCAAGACGCTGTGGGCACTGAACAACAAGCTGAGTGCCTTCAGCAAGAAGCTGCATCGTCTTTATCTGTCTATACGATATTACACCATGACCGATGTGTGGAACGGCGTGACGGCAGGGATGATAGACCGAAGCAATGGAGAGATAGCCACCCAAGCCCTTAGCAGATGGCGCAGAGCAGGACGTATGACCATCAGTGATTAACGATAAAGGAATCAGTCATGAAGTATTTCATATCAATTGCCATTTTTATGTTTATATCATCTTTTGCAGGAGTGCGGGCGCAGAACGACCCGACTCTTGCGGGGATGATTCTGATGTACACCAACAAGGTGGAGAAAGAACTGAAGAATCAGGAGAAGGTGATGCTGCTACAATCCACCGGCCATATCTGGACCAAGGAGGAAGTGGAAGCCACTACCGACCTGCAGCGGGAGTTCAACAACTATCTGACTCTTTCCGTTCCATCGTCAGCTATGCCGCACAGATATACGGATTCTATCACGAGATAGGTCAGTTGGTGGACAACATGGGAGGACTGGTGGCGCAGTTAGATGCCCATCCAGCTAATGGACTTGCCGTAGCCCTGTCAGCCAAGCGCAACAAGATATACCGCGAGCTGATTATGAACAGCATAGAGATTGTGAATGACATACGCACGGTATGCCTGTCGGGCAACAAGATGACCGAGAAGGAGCGTGTGGAGATAGTCTTCGGCATCCGACCCAAACTGAAGACCATGAACAAGCAGTTGAAGCGACTGACGAGGGCGGTGAAATACACCACCATGGGCGATGTCTGGATGGAAATAGACGAAGAATCAAGACCCGCCAAGGCGAACAAAGCCGAGATAGCGGCGGCGGCCAAGAGGCGGTGGAAGCAGGTGGGCAAGAACGTAAAACCGTGATTAAAAAACGATAAGATATGGGATTTTGGAGTTCATTATTGAAATATGGTGGCAAGGCGGCACGAGGTACCGGCCATGTCATCGGAGTAACTGGCAAGAGCTTAGGCAGCGCAGCACTCCACCCGCAACGCACCCTTATGGGAGCCGGCAAGGCAATGCAGACAGCCGCAGTAGGTAGTGCCGCAGGCTATGTGACATGGGAGAAACTGACCACGGACAAGAGTGTGGCTCGCATAGTGGGTGACGCTGTCATCGGTGAGAATGCCACGGAAGCGGTGGCTCAAACCGCCAACGACGTACAGCGTCTGACGGGTAAGACTGGTGAAGCCGTTGATGCGGTGAAGACTGTAGCCGGAAAGATGGACACCCAGTTCAGTGGCATCAGTGACTTCTTCAGGAATATGTTCGGTGGCGGAGGATGCGACATGATAGGCAATCTCTTTGGCAATATCGGTAAGGGCAATGTGTCGGGTATGAGCATCGTCGGACTGGTGGCTGCCGCTTTCATGGTATTCGGACGCTTTGGTTGGATGAGCAAGATTGCGGGTGCCCTGCTTGGAGCGATGATCATCGGGAACAATTCCAAGGTGGCGCAAACTCTGCCTAACGGAGGCGGTACGTCTTCGCATGGGCAGAACATGGAAGAGGCAGAGACCCAAAGCAGAGGGATGAAACGATAACCAATATACAGCGATATGAGATATACAGAAGAAATGATACTACGCTCATCGAGCGGCTACTGTATGCCGTTTGAGGAGCCTACTAAGCAGGACGTGCAGATGTCCTTGGGTTACGGAGAGCAGAAGCACCCCGTGACGGGAGAAACGTTCTTCCATCACGGCATAGACTTCTCTGTGAACCACTACCTGCTGTCGGCGGTGGCTACAGGAACCGTGTCAGCCATCGGGTCGGACGCGGAGCATGGCATCTACCAGACCATCCGCTACGGCAAATACGAAGTGACTTACAGGCATCTCTCCAATGTCTTCGCCAACTTTTCCCAAAGCGTCAAGGCCGGTCAGACCATTGCCATCAGCGGTGACCTGCTGCATATGGAGGTGAGGTTTGACGGAGAGGAAATCAATCCGTTGGAGTTCCTCACCATGCTCTACGGCAATATCAAGGCATTGGAGCACAATTCCCAAATGGGCATCAATGAACTGGACATGAACATCCCTTCACCCTACGACACCGACCGTCAGGAGATAGAGGCATTGATGCTCCGCTTCCTTCCCTCCTACTTCGAGGACCTTCAACAAGGAGCATACTCTCTGCCCGAACATACGGAGCAGTCGTTGAGAAACATCTTCTCGTTGGGAGCGAGCAAGCATTACTTCTACGAAACCATGCCGAGCATGGCTAATCCCTTGGGCATCGGCAACCGCTGTATGCCTTTGGCGGCTAAGGTGCAGAACCTGCTCATTGCCGACTTTCTCAACTATCTTGCCATGCGACATCAGGTATATCTCTCCACGATGGACGAGGTGTTAAAAAAAAAACTCCAAGAGCAAGCCCTGACGCATGATGGCATCATCGATCCTCTTGCCGACTTGGACGTGGATATCCAGAGCTTCGACATTCCGAGGATAGTGAGCGTCTATCCCGACCGGGCTGGCGTGAGATGGTGGACAAAGGCATGGTTCAATGGTAAGGAAGAGGGGGAACCCTCCGTGGAGATTGAGGAACGTATGGCCGTGCAGTTCATCCACTGCCAAGTGGACAAGGACGCATGGTTGGAGGAACACTATCCTAAGCAGATGGAGATATATCACAATGCCATCGAGCAGACAAAGGAACAGATATTACAGCAGTATAATATATAAACAAGGTATATGGCAGTTAAGAACAGTCAGCGATTCGCAGAGATAGAGCGTCTGATGGGCGACTACTTCGGGTGTCACCTTGCCCCCGTGATGGGCAGGGTGCAACGGGACTTGTCCAACAGACAGGCAGACGAGATGCGAGCCTACTCCAACAGTACGGCTGGCATCCTACGCTCATTGGCCACTGCCAATATGCCTGGTGATGACCCATACGCCACGCTGAAGATTACAGGCAAGTGGAACAGCAAGACCACCGAGACTATCTGGCGATGTGCAAGGAGGCTATTGTCGGCAACAAGGATATGCAGCGTGACCTTGCCGTGATGGCTGAGGAATGGCGCAAGGCGGTGGTGACGGAGATAGGACGAGAGCGGTACGATGCACTCTCTAAACAACTCGGTTGTGATTTGGCATACGCCTATATCGATCACCGCATGGAGCAGCTGATGATAGAAAAAATGGTGAAAGACCGTATGCCAACATCTTCTGCCGACTATATCATCCGCAAGGCGGCACAAAGCAGTCTGTTCGGTCTGCCCTACGAACTGAACAAGTCACCCCTTGCCGCAGAGATAGAAGCCAAAGGAGAGGCAGCCTATAAGCCCTCTCGAACAGAGAAGGCAGCGGGATGGGCAGCCGGAGCGGGTGCCGATGTCGTGGCCATGGGAGGGATTGGCTCATGGGCAACCTTCGCCAAGTTTGTCGGTATCGATATGGTGATGAATGTCGGCATGGAGCACCTAAGCAAGAAAGGTAGCAGCCAAGAGGTCTGTGTCGAGGAGTGTATCAGCAAGGGAGTTTTCGGTACGGGCACCAACGTCTTCGCCTCATTCCGCAAACAGGCAAAAGTCATCAAGAACCACGAGAACAGCTATATCAAGCTACCAACAGCCATTTCAAGAACAAGATTCCCACGAGCAATATCACTTTTATGGATTGGACGAAACAAACCGAGCAGACCTCTTTTCCTTGGAACAAAGGTACGTTCCTTGACCCTCAGAGAAACGAAGCAACCAAACGTACAGGCAAGTACAAGGATGTGCCTTGATAGTTGCGCCTGGACAGGAAGACGAGTATCTGGAGGTTAAGGCGAGACTGGATGCAGAGGCTGAGAAGGAGAAGAAGGCAGAACCGAAAGAAACTCCTGATTCATCGACTGAAGAGGCAACACCATCTGTAGTCCAGCAGGAGGAAACAGCCTTACAAACAAACGAAAATGGATGGGACGGGCTGTTGCAGAGTTTTGGACTGAACGGCTTTTCAGACATCGGCAAGAACCTTGGTTATGTGTTGGCGATGCTGCCCGATGTACTGGTGGGACTGTTCACTGGCAAGACAAAATCGCTGAATATGGACAATAGCCTCCTTCCTTTGGCCTCTATCGTGGCTGGAATGTTCGTGAAGAATCCTATACTGAAGATGCTGTTGATGGGTATGGGAGGTGCCAATCTGCTCAACAAAGCGGGACATGAGGTGCTGGGCAGGAAACAGCAGGAAGGCATTGCACCTACAGTTAGTCCTGCTGCATCTCGCATTCAGTACCGCCAATATCCTGATGAACCACTCAATCCTCGTATCAGCAACCCGATGCTGCAAGGGCGGTGTCTCGTTGCCAACATTGACCATGTGCCTTGTACCATTCAACTGCCTGACAGTGTGATTGGGGCGCATCAGTCGGGGGCATTGCCGCTGAATACATTGGCTAACGCCATACTTGCCAAGAACGACCAGATGCGACAGATGGCAGCAATGCAGTACGAAGAGCAGGCACGGGAGAGCGTGGTGCGACCGAGGGGAATACAGTGAAGCCCGACAACAAAATTGTCGGGAACGGTGGCTTGGTAAGCCAATTATAGAATGTGATTGAGATAAACAAAAAGATAAAAGCATGAAAGAGAAATCAGAATTTGAGAAGCGGACGGCGGAGAAGCAGGTGTCGCTGCTCACTGAGGCACTGACGAGTGCGGTGGATGCCAAGGGACATTGGTTGAATGCAAGCGGCAAACTCTATCCGAAGCTCTATCCCAAGGGCTTTTCGGTCAGTCCGTTCAATGCCCTTGTCCTTGCCCTTGACTCCGATGCCAAGGGTTGCAAGAGCAATCTGTTTACGCAGTTCTCCGAAGCGAAGGCACGGGGTGAGAGCGTGAGGGAGCATGAGAAAGGTGTGCCGTTCCTGTATTACAATTGGAATAAGTACGTCAACCGCAACAATCCCGACGATGTCATCACCAAGGAGGCATACGCAGAACTGTCGGAACAGGACAAACAGCAGTACAAGGGAGTGAAAAACCGTGAGATCCGTGTGCTGTTCAATATCGACCAGACGCTACTGCCTATGGCTAACGAAACAGCCTACACTACGGCATTGAAGAAGGATGGCACGGTGGAGGATAGAGGTTATGGCGACAAGGAGGACAAGCAGCTGCATGGGTGCGTCAACGGATTCCTTCAGAAGATGAAGGACAACCTCGTGAATGTACGTCAGGACGGCACGGGTGTGGCGCACTACGACACCGAGAAGGATGTCATCTACCTGCCACGGCAGCGTGACTTCGAGCACTACAATGACTATGTACAGGAGATGATGCGTCAGTTGGTGTCTGCCACCGGTCATCAGCAGCGGTTGGCACGTGAGGGCATGGTCATGAAGAACGGCAAAGCCCCGTCGGAGGATGCCGTGAAGAAGGAACGACTCATCACTGAGATAGCTTCGGGCGTGAAGATGCTCGAACTGGGACTGCCTGCCCGTCTGTCAAAGGACAGCCTTAGCATGGTGGACTATTGGACGAGGGAACTGAAGGAAGACCCTTGTCTGATTGATGCCATCGAGAGTGAGGTGAACGGTGCGCTGAAGGTGTTGAAGAAAGCCGAACTGGGTGAAAAGGTGGAGTATGCCACCGACCAGCATCAGCGAGAGACGGCGCAGATACAGGTGCAGTTGCCCAACCACTACTTCGTAGCAGACGAAATCAAGCAGCATCCCAACGAGGAGCAGCGTACTGTGGTCATCGTGCGTGATGATGCCAGCAAGACCGCCGATGTGGTGCTGCCACAGGGTGCATCGTTGGAGGTGAACAACGAGATCAAGGGCATGAACAAGCAACGCTTCACCAATGCCTTGCAGAAAGAGGGTTATGACAACGTGCGTTTCTACAATCCCGACGGAGCCTTGGGCTTCCGTCCCGACGACAGTTATTTCGCCGACAAGAAAATCACGGTATCAAGACTGCGCAACTGGTCTATCGAAGACCTATCCTCGTTGGATGCTTCTGAGGCCGTAACCCACAGCCGTGACATCGGTTTCGACAATGTGCAGTTGGTAAAGGATGACAAGGAGCGGTGGGCATTGTACATCAAGCCCGAAGGTAAGGAGGGCTTTGCCGTCTATCCCGACAAAGGAGACCTCAATCATTTCTTCACCACCTTGAAGCAGTCGATGGACAACATCGAGCGTGTGCGTGAGGAACTGGCACAGAAGTATTATGCTATGGCAGAGGCGAAACCCGACCTGAAGGTGGACATCTTCGGAGGTAATGAGCAGGAGGTTGATTTGAACCGCATCCAGCGTGTGGCAGTATTCCGTGCCAAATCGGGCGAATGCCTGTGTGCAGCCACTATTGACGGCAAGAAGTTGCAGCCGAGAAGTGTCAGTCCGTCACAATGGCAACGATTGTGGGTGGCTCCTGACAGGGATTCCTACAAGCAGAACCTTGCCGCCTCGCTGTTTGCTGATGTATTGCAGAAAGACAACAATGTCGAGCAAAGTACACAAGAGAAGCAGGAAGAAGCGACGGAGGTGAAGCAAGCGGAGACGGCAATTGTCGATAAGCATGATGAACAGAAGGAAGTGGTACTTAAGGAAGATAAAAGCTCTGAACAAAG
>ENA-OQDX01000021-OQDX01000021.1-human-gut-metagenome-genome-assembly--contig:-NODE-21-length-17403-cov-0.914158_pt1 | contig 17403 bp, 12 predicted proteins | sample MGYA00242788_ERZ504621 | MGnify/ENA primary metagenome ERZ504621 (study PRJEB26092, sample SAMD00036303) | human gut metagenome | host: Homo sapiens | study: EMG produced TPA metagenomics assembly of... | reverse complement strand
TTTTAATTTTCACCTCCTCATGTCGTGCTCACCGAACAAAGTAGGATAATCCTCTTCCATATTCTTATGGATAAACATGAGAATAGTCTCCCGCAGCCAACGCGACTTGTTCGTTATCTTGTATTTCTCCAGATAACGGTCCACAATCCGCTGCTCTTCCTCGCTCATCAGGCATACCATGCGCTGCTCGCGTTTCGGTTCTTCGGGCGTTGCTTTCGCACACGTTTTATCTCTCTTTCTCATATTTCCTGCAAAATTACTTTTACTTCTGTAAAAACAAAACGAACCTACGTAATTTTTATATCGGAAACACTTAAATAGCACTGAAATATTTTTTTTGACCGGTAAACTTAAAGTATTTCTTAAAAACATTTTTAATTTAGTAATTAAAAACGTATTTTTGGAGAGTTCTAAATTTAAAAGGTATGAAACATGTAAATTATCTTAGTTTCTTTCTACTCACATTGTTCAGTATAAGTTTTATCTCATGTAGTGACGATGACGATAATAAACTTAATACCGGCATAACCAATCAGAGTTGGACAGAGGGAAAATCCCTGGAGATCAGCCAGGATAATGAGTTGTCTGTAAGCTTCAATGCTGCAGCCAAATGGGTAGCTTCCGTCACCTCAGGAGCGGATTGGTGCAAACTGAATACGACCTCGGGTACAAAAGGACAAAGCACCTTGAAATTATCTGTAAGTACAAGTTCCACCACCGACCGGACAGCCAGAATTTCCATTAATATAGACGGCTATTCTCCTGCAAGTTTTGAAGTTACACAAAAGGGGACCAGTGTTCCCCAAACCACTGAAGATATGGAGATTAACGCAAAAGTTGATGAATATCTGAGGGAAATGTATCTCTGGAACGATGAATACAAAACGTTGAATCTTGACCATAACAAAGGCTATGAAGACTTCTTCTATGATGCATTGGGAAGTATGACTACCAATACATTGGATAAAAAAACATATGTCGGTAGCGACGGCAAGACATATTATAATCTTTTCTCTTATATCCAGCTATTGCCCAATATTAGTTCAACCCGTACCACCAAAATTGTAAACAAGGAACTGGCATATAGTTTCGGTATCACCGGTATAACCCCCCATAAGCATTGGCACACAAGCAGAAAATACCATTTATTTCTGCCTCCAAGGTGTATATCCCGATTCACCGGCCTCCGAAGCTGGACTCAAACGAGGAGCAATGATAAGCCTGATAAATGGAAAGAAGATAAATAATAACAATATTAATAACTTCTATTACGACATATTGTCACCAGATGCAACTATCAACTATACTTTGACAGAAGATGTCGTAGAAGGAGGCACCATTACCGGGCAAAAGGAATACACCATAACTTCCAAAGCCACATACAACAACCCCGTCATCTTCAGTAATGTCAAGGAAGATATAGAAGGACATAGAATCGGTTACCTCGTTTATTCTGGGTTCGAGGCAGGCTTTGACCAAGAATTATTCAATGTTTTCAAAGATTTTAAAAACAAGAACGTCACAGATTTGATTCTGGACTTGCGGTACAATGGTGGTGGGCATACCATGTCGGCTAATCTGATAGCAACTTGTATTGCCGGTACTGCCTCTCAAGGTAAAGTATTCAGCAGTTTACGATACAATGATGAAAGAATGGCAAAACTCAATAACAAACGGGAAGATGAATTATTTGCATACTCCAGTTATCCCAACTTGGGTACTTCCTTATCAGCCGGAAGCCTCAACCTTCCCCGCGTCTACTGCCTTGTCGGAAATGGAACGGCCTCTGCCAGTGAACTCGTCATTAATTCCTTAGAAGGAATAGATTTGGACGTAATACTTATAGGTGAAAAGACCACTGGTAAGAACGTAGGTATGGAATATGAGGAGTACACTGTCCGGAATAACACATATCGTGTTGTTCCTATCACCTTCCAAAGCTATAACGCCAAAGGATTCGGGGAGTATGAAAAAGGATTTGAACCCGATATATTGATGGATGAAACCAATCCTTATAACGAACAAGGTGTATTCTATATTCATAAAGATTATGGAAACAATGAAGAACCTCTGTATGCCAAGGCCATTGAACTGATTACCGGTACAAATCCAGCCCCCCAAACGCGCAGTGCAGTGGTCAATACATTGGATGGTAAAACTTATAAGTTGCCCGCTATCTTCCGTCCTGGACACGACGGTATGCTGATGCCTGCCAGACACGCAGAATAATGAGTGCACACAATACTCTTGGAAAAGCCGGTGAAGACGCCGCTGCCAAATACTTGGAACAGAACGGTTACACCATACGTGACCGTAACTGGCGGAAGAATCACCTTGAGCTGGATATTGTAGCCGACAAAGATAAGGAACTGATTATTGTGGAAGTGAAAACCCGTAGCAATACGGATTACATTGAGCCGCAGGATGCCGTGAACTGGCAGAAAATACGACGTATTGTCGTAGCGGCCGATGCCTATATCAAGCACTTCTGCTTGGATGCACCCGTCCGCTTCGACATCATAACGGCTGTAGGCGAACCGGGTGCATTCAGGATAGAGCATCTCAAAGAAGCCTTCTATCCGCCGATGTTCTGAGAGTTGAAAATTGACAAGCAAGAGTTATTTCAATCGTAAATTGTAAACCGTAAAACCGTAAATACCATCATGGACATCGAAACCGCCCGCGAATATTGCCTCAGCAAAAAAGCCGTCACGGAATGCTTTCCGTTTGACGAATACTCGCTCGTGATGAAAGTCATGGATAAAATGTTTGCACTTATCGACCTGGAAAGCGCCAACAAGATTTGTCTGAAATGCGACCCCGAATATGCACTCGAACTGCGGGAGCACTATGTTGCCATCGAAGGTGCCTATCACTTCAACAAAAAGTACTGGAACCAGGTGTTCCTTGACGGTGACGTCGACGACAAACTGTTGAAGCAACTGATAGACCACTCCGTGGAAGAAGTATTGAAGAAGTTCACCAAAAAAATGCGTACCGAATATGAAGCCCTGCCCTGACACATTCCCGTTCCCGCTGGTGGCATTGGACGAGACGGCATCGACCAACCAATACCTCAGCCAGCTTTGCAACCAGTTGCAAGAATCCGTTGCCGAACTAACAACCGTGACTGCCGAGTTCCAAACTGCCGGTAAAGGCCAGCGCGGCAACACCTGGGAAGCTGAAGAAGGCAAGAACCTGCTTTTCAGCTTTGTACTCTACCCTTCTTTTCTGGAAGCCCGCCGGCAGTTCATCCTTTCACAAATCGTTTCCCTCGCCATTAAGGAAGAGCTGAGCAGATGGTCTGATGAAATCACCATCAAATGGCCGAACGACATTTATTGGAAAGACAAGAAAATCTGCGGCATACTGATAGAGAACGACCTTTCCGGACATCATATCAGGCGCAGCATTGCCGGAATCGGTATCAACATCAACCAGGAAGTCTTCAACAGTGATGCTCCCAACCCCGTCTCACTGAAACAAATCACCGGAAAGGAGCACGACCGTTATGAAATCCTTGCCCATATCCTAAGACGTGTACAAATCTACTACAACAGCCTCCAAATGGAGGACTTCGCCGTCTACTCCGACGAGATATCCACACGGTATGCCCGCTCCCTTTTCCGTCGCCGGGGATTGCACCCTTATGAAGATGCCAACGGCAAGTTCCTTGCCCGGTTGCTGCGTGTAGAGCAAGACGGACGGTTCGTGCTGGAGGATGAAGGAGGAAGTGAACGGGAATATCTGTTCAAGGAAGTGCAATACATTCTGTAAGAAATGCACAACCCGTGCCATCGCATTGGCAAAGTTGTGCCACCATACTGGCACAGCCTTGCCATCGTACTGGCACGACTGTGCCAATACGATGGCACAAACATAAGTCCATAGTAGTGTACTACTGCCCTACTTCAAACTTTACTTCAGTTCCTTTCAGAAGGGGGGAGCAAACTTTACTTTAACCGGTCCCTCTCCTCCGGTAGTCTGTATATAGGCCAGCAAACGCCCGTGGTATACGCGGTGACGGTTATCGGTATAATCACTCATGTCACTGTTGTCAGAGCCTTCGAGCCCAAGCAGACGCGCCGCTCCTTCAACTGTACACGTAATTTCATTGTCGCCAAGTTTCACAACAGTACCTTCTTCGTCAACCACCTCTACGGTTATGTGCGCAGTGGCGCGGTCGCCGGACAAAATAGTGCGATCCGCCGTGGCACGGATGGCATAAGGACGTCCGGATGTCCGGATGGAATAGCTCGACAAGGCATTTCCTTCCTTATCGCAGCCCTCAGCACGAAGCTCACCAGCCCGGAAAGGAATATCCCAGTAGATGATGCCGGTCTTTTCATCATAAGGTTTCATCTCGCCTACCACTCTGCCGTTGAGCAGCAAACGCGCCTGCGGAGCATTGGTATAACACACCACACGTATGTTCTGCCCCTCGTCATAGTTCCAGATGTCCCATGCATCAAGCGAAAGGAATACATGCTCGGGATGCTTGGGATGGACATATACCGGATATGTTCCTGCATACGTGACCGGATTCTCGCACCACAACGAAGCCCGGAAATGTCCGCGTGGCTTGGGGAAACTTCCGAAATCGAGCAAACCCGTGTACAAACCGCGGGACGGCCATCTGCCCGATTCACCCAGATAATCCGTACCGGTCCAGATGAACTGCCCGAAGATGAAATCCTTGTCGCGGACGGCATACCAGGCATCAAGCCCCGAACCCGTCTCGCTTCCATAGATAATGCGGTCCGGATAAGTGGCATGGTCTTGGTCGTAGCGGTTTTCCGTATAGTTATACCCCACCACATCCACAGCATCGGGATACTCCGTCTCGTTCGACATCACGACACCCGCCAAAGCTCCGGTCACGGGACGGGAAGTGTCCACGGCACGTACACAGGCAGCCAGACGCTTTGCTATGGTTCCGATGCGCATGGCATCGGGAGCATCCGGCTTATAGCCCCCGAACATAGGCTGGTTGATTTTAGCTCCATCAAGAACGGGATGCGAATAAGGGTCGTTCGGATAATCCACTTCATTGCCGATACTCCACAAGAAAATACAGGTATGATTGCGGTCACGACGTACCATATCGGTTACGTCCCGTTCTATCCACTCCTCGAAGAAGTCGAAAGTACCGTCATAACTCGGAGTACCCACATTCCAGCCTTGTACCCATTTGCGTTTCGGAAACTCCCATTCGTCAGAGACTTCATCCATTACAAGAAATCCCAGGCGGTCACACAGTTCATAAAGAACGGGGGCTTGTGGGTTATGGCTCATGCGGATGGCATTTACGCCAATCCCTTTCAAGTTATTCAGACGGCGTTCCCATACCTCCGGCGGCACTACTGCACCCAGCACTCCTGCATCATGATGCAGGCATACACCTTTTACCTTCATCCAGTTGCCGTTGAGGGCAAAACCTTTGTTGGCATCAAATTCCAGCGTACGCAGTCCCACTTTGGTCTCACTGCCGTCAATGCGTTTGCCATTGGCAAGCAATTCGGTTTTCAATGTATACAGATACGGATTATCCAGATTCCAACGATGGGGTTTGGACACTTTCAAGTCAAGACTTTGCTTGGCAATGCCCTCTTTTCCATCGGCAACACGCACACGGCGTTGTGCCACCTTCTTTCCGGCAGTATCGTACAGTGAAGCCTTCAGTTCCAGTTTGTCGGAAGTTGCCTTGTGCTTCTCCACCTCTACATCGACCGCAACGACGGCTTGCTTGTCTGTCAGCGAAGCGGCATGCCAGCCCACACCCCATTGCGCAATATGTGTATCGGGAGCAGCCACCAGCCATACATCGCGATAGATGCCCGACCCCGTATACCAACGTGAATCGGCATAACGGCTATGGTCTACACGGACAGCCAGCACATTGTCGCCTTCCTTCAGGTAAGGGGTCATGTCGTAAAGAAACGATACATAGCCGTTGGGGCGCCTGCCAAGCAGATGCCCGTTCAGGTAAACCTCGCTCCGGTTATATACCCCTTCGAAATAGATATAATGACGTGTTGCGTTGTCTTCAACCCTGAAGTGTTTGCGATACCAGCCTATCCCACCCGGCAGGTACCCGGTGCAACTGGCCAGTGTGGGCGACAATTGCCCCTCTATGGACCAATCGTGTGGCAAAGAAAGCTTCCGCCATTCGCTGTCGTCATAGTCAGTCCGGACAATAGCCGAGTCGTCCGTCAGCCGGAACAGCCATCCGTCATTGAATTTTGCGGCATCGCCAAATGCCACCTGCGCCTTTATCGGAGCAACGACCAGCATTGCCAGCAAAAAGATAAGAGCAGTCCTGTTATTCTTAAAATACATTTTCATATAGATTTTCTTTGAAGTTAAACTAATTCCTTACTTCAGGCTATACACCACGGTTGTCACACTCTTGGCTTCCAGAATCACCTGCTTGCCTGCCGCCACCGTTCCTTCCACCAGATTCTTGCTACCGGTAGTTGTATAAGTAGCTATTGACTTCGCTTCATTGCTCCATCCCACATGCGTTTCACCTAAGCGAACCGCCTTATCAGACATGTTTGTATAGACGGCCACTACCTTATCCCCCTCGGGAGAAAGCCAGGCGGAACCGAAAAAAGTACGCGATTCGTCAAGTCGAGGGCAATACGGCGGTATCCCGGACGGATAAAGCGGCTGTAATTGCCCAGTACCCAAAGAGTGGCAGTAGCCTGATAGCTTCCCTCCTGCTCTATATCACCATACTCGCCACCGGCAGGTACCAGCGAAATCAAGAGAAAACGGTTCTTATGCCCCCAACGGGAAACATCCATCGATGTCCAGTAACTCCAGGAAGACACCCCAGCCACAGTGAGGTCATTGTGGATGACCTTCGACATGTAGAAAGCGATATCCATCTCAGAAGCCTGCTCGTAGCCCACGAATTCGGAACTGCTGTAATTATCGCCCAGCATACTCCATTCACTCTGCCAAACATCCAGATTATACTGACCGGCAGCCTGGGCCACTTGCTTGCGCACGTTGCGCATACCGTCCCATGTGCCGTCAGTCCAATAGCTGTGTCCGCAAATGAGATTCTTCACGTGTGCCAAGTCACCCACGTAGCGGAAGAGCCGGGTGTAAAGAAAGCTGAGAATATATTACTGCGGTTGGCATCGCCTTTCACTTTATACAGATACTCCCAATCACCGGATTCGCCCAAGAGAATGTCTGTGGAAAGCCCCCCGGTCATCCAACGACATATCCAACTCGCGTGCCAGTGCAGCCACTTCGTCATTGGTCCAGCCACTGCCCTCCTGACCGCTGTCCCAGTTGTACTGCGGCTCGTTGACGGGCGAGATATGGCTTATGTGATAGCCTTCACCGGTATAACGGGCCGCTACATCGGCCATATATCCTGCAAAGTCACCATAATGCTCCGGTTTCAGATTGGAAAGTCCCCCTCTGGCGGAAAATCCTTTTCCATTATAGGTGTACTGCACGGGAGGTGTATTGCTGAAAAGAACGAAATTGTTACATCCCAGCTCCTTGGCACGGTCCATGAAGTAACGTTGTCCCTCGCAACGGGTCCAGTCGTACGTCAAGTCATCCGTAAGATAGGATTCCGCACGACGGGATTTATCCTCGATGCCGCTGGCTTCACCTTGCGCGGCACTGCCGCCACCAAGATTCACCCGCCATTGGGAAAGGCCGATTCCTTTCGGCTTGCCGCCCACAATCTCTGAAGAAAAAAGCAGTTCCGTAATCCCCGCACGGTGCGAAGTCCATGACTTGCCCACAAAGGCAGGCGACCAACAGTCCGAAGCGCCAAAGCCGGCTATTGTCTGGAAAGTCTGTCCGGCATCGATGCTCACCAGTTTCTCTACGCTGTTTGTAATGTCCGGACCCTCAGGAGTGTCTGGAGTATCCGGCGTAACGGGAGAATCGTCGCTGCAAGCCATTGCAGCAAGCAGTGCCGGAAGAATAAAAATGTGTCTCAAATTCATGATATTGTTTCGGATTAAAAAAACTGCCGCGGATAATCCATTGCAAACTATCCGCGACAGAATATAAAGACCTATTGAATAATCAGTTCCTGCAACAATCTGTTTCATCAGAATGTGTTTAATTCCAACCCGGGTTCTGGGTAATGGAACCGTTGGACATCGTGATTTCGTACAAAGGAATGGGGAACACCATGTCGCGGTTTTCATTGAAAGTGATGCCTTTGTCACTTGCTTCACCTTGATTTTCCCACTCAAGAGCGTCACGGGTAGCCTCTTCAGTGTTCCACTTCACAAAGGAACCGTTCGGTCCCAGGATATTGCTAATCACCTTTTTTACCATTTGTATCAGTCCAGCGGCGGATATCATACAGACGGTTCTGCTCGAAAGCCAATTCCAAACGGCGCTCCAGGCGAATGGCACTTTGCAATGCCTTTCCACTTGCCGTAACGTCATCCAACTTGGCACGTCTGCGCACCTGATTGAGAGCATCACGGGCAGAAGCGTCATCACCCAGTTCATTGCAAGCCTCAGCATACATTAAAAGGACATCGGCATAACGCAGAATACGGTGATTCAAAGGACTCTTGTCCGTGGCGTAAGCCGTTGCATCGCCTTGAGCACGATATTTCATCGGCAGGAAATACTTGCGGATGATACGCGCAGACTTATGGTCAGCGGGATTGATAATATAGCAATTGGGGTCCCAACCATATTTATCAAGATATTCCTGATACTTATTCAACGCTTTGCTTGCGTCAATGAAATCTTCGAATTGGTCTTCGCCGGCAATTTCTGTACAGCCCGACTTGATTATTGTCCATTTCAAACGTTCCGTATCACCGGCCTCAATATAAGCTTGCTCCAAATTTGCCGTAGGCTGACACCAGCTCCAACCATCACCAGGACCATTACGGGCACCGGTTACCGTAGCAAGCGCCCCTCCTAAGCCCAAAGTGGGATGATATTCATACTGGATTTCCAGAAGGCTCTCCGCACTGTTGTCATAGTCGACATTCCATACCTGCCCGAAATCGGGAAGCAATTGGTATTCGCCTTCATCTATCACAGTCTTCAACACATCATGGGCAGCCTGCCATTTCTCCTGATAGAGGTACACTTTACCCAATAATCCTAAAGCGGCGCCACGGGTAGCATGCCCTACTTGCGCAGTACTGCGTTGCGGCAGTATTTCGGCAGCTGCCATCAGGTCATCCTCTATGAATTTGTACACGGCTTCTGCCGTAGCACGTTCTGTTCCCTCCACTTCTTCCGGCATTTGGAAACTGGTCATCAAGGGCACCCCGCCAAAATTTCTCACCAGTTCGAAGTAATAGTAGCCACGCAGGAAACGGGCTTCTGCCACCAGACGGTCTCTGGTTTCTGTCTCTTGGGTTTCGAGAGCCGCAATGCGATCTATGGCTATGTTACAACGTAAAATACCTTTGTAACGGTACTGCCAAAAATTGGAGATAGGACCATTGCTGGCACCGTTTCCCTGATAATGTGCCAATGAGATATAATCACTCTGAGACTGAGAGGTATTCCCCATCCAGGCATCATCTCCACACATTTCGGAAAGTAACCACACGGTGTTGATTTGCCACCATCCTCCATATGTCATGGCCTGATAACAGCTCGTGACTGCGGATTCACACTCTTCTATGGACTTATAATAAGTGTCCACGTTCAATTGCCCGCGTACGTCTTCGGTCAGGAAGTCCTCGCAAGAGGTAAACACCAGCGAAGCAATCAGAACTACTATTGTAAATATTCGTTTCATGGATAATCAAGAATTAAAATTTGAAGTCAATGCCAAACAAGAATGTTCTCGGATTAGGATAAGCCACGTTGTCAATACCGGTATTGATGGCACTGCCAGAGCTGTCGGTAGTACCGTCAACCATCGGGCGTTCGGGGTCCATTCCCGAATAACCGGTAATGGTAAACGGATTCTGTGCAGAGAAGGAAAGACGCAAGTCAGCACCTCCAACCCATTTCTTAGGAAGCGTATAGCCTATCTGTAACAGCTTGCAACGCAAGTAGGAACCATCTTCCACATAGAAACTGGAAACACGGTTATAGTTCAGGTTCAAGTCATTGCTCGACAAACGGGGAATATCATTGCCGGTACCCTCTCCATGCCATGCTTTCTCCAGTGTACCTGCCCAAACATTCTGTCCGCCTGAACCGGAGTACCGTCCTTTGGTGACATTGTAAATATCATTACCGAACGTACCATAGAAATTGGCTGCAAAATCAATGTTCTTATAACGCATACCAATATTCAGACCCATCATTAAATCAGGATAAGGATTACCGATATAATCTTTGTCATTGGCATCGAGCACTCCGTTATGGTCCCGGTCCTTGAAGCGGATGTCTCCCGGTTTTGCATTGGGCTGAATCAGTGTTCCGTGTTCGTCAGTGTGCGCATACACCTCTTCCCAATTCTGGAACAAGCCATCGGCCACGTAACCGTAGAAACGGGAGATAAAACCACCATCTTCGTTACGGATAATCTGGTCGCTATTGAATCCACCGACATTGATAGGACCGTCGCCCGAGAACTTGATGGCCTTGTTGCGCACGGCAGAAAGGTTCAGACCAAGATCGTAAGAGAAATCCTTGCCGATTTCATCGCGCCAGGTAAGTCCCACTTCCCAACCGCGGGCCTGCATACTACCGATGTTCATCCAAATCTGGCTGTTCCAGTTATCATATCCCAAAGAGAGGATGTTCTGTTTCTGGTAGAGCATGTCAATGGACTTTTTCTGGAAATATTCGAATGTTACACCCAAACGTGAATCAAGGAATGACATATCCACGCCTACGTTCCAATCTTCCACAGTCTCCCACTTCAACTGGTTGTTACCTACTGTAGACACGAAGTAACCATTTGCCAACGTATTGCCATAATAGTATTGGGTTTCGCTCAACAAAGTAAGGGTAGCATTATTGTTGATATTCTGATTACCTACACGGCCCCAGCCTCCACGAAGCTTCAGGTCACTGAAGATGTCCTGGTCCTGCATAAATGCCTCACTGATGACACGCCAGGAAGCGGAAACAGACGGGAAGAGGGCATACTTGCTGCCCTTCGGGAAACGGGAGGAACCGTCGGCACGGAGAGATGCCGAAATGTAGTAACGGTTATCGTAGTTGTACATGACACGGCCCAGGAAAGAAACCAGTGTATTGTAAGTGGTTTCACCGTTGGCCTCATCCGTACCCTGCTGTCCGGCATTCACTTCCTGCATCTGGTCCAGATTATTGGGAACATTATCACGCCGTGCCTGAGTATTGTACCATGCAAAACGTTCGGCAGTAAAGCCAGCCATTACATTCAAGTTGTGCTTTTCAGCGAAAGTGTCCATGTAAGTGGCTGTATTCGTCCAGTTCCAGTCAAACCACTCCTGATTGCGGCGGGTGATTTCGTTCAAGTCCTGTTTCTCCAACGGATCCATATTGAACTTCGGAACGAATGAATCAGAACGGCGATAGTGTGCATTGGCACCGAACTGGGTGCGCAACGTCAGCTTTTCTATCGGGGTTACCTGCAGATAGGTATTCAGAATGGCACCCAACTCGCGAGAATGAGCATTGCTACGGGCAATTGAACCGGCGGGATTCCACTCCTGGTTGTTGTAAGAGCGTTGATAGTTGTTGTACTCATTATCCTCCCATTGGTCCTGCGGACGGAATACCGGAGTTGTCGGGTCCATAGCCATGGCTGCCGAGAACTGGTTTGGGGTATCATCCCATGATTCGACACGTGGAGCAATATCAACTCCCAATTTTACATACTTATTAAATGTATATTCAGTATTCAGACGGATATTTATCTTATCCCAATAACCTACATCAAACTGTGAGTTGTTACGATAATAGCCCACGCTAAAGTTATAAACAAACTGTTCTGAGCCACCGGCAACACTAAGTGAATGGTTCTGCACCAAAGCTGTTTTATTGACTACAGTATCCCACCAGTCTGTACCACCGGGATTGGTCGTAGCACCCGTATCGTTCCAGATAGAAGAAAGGCCATCATTCGTATAACGGGTATTGAACACTTCTTTATATTCAGCCGCACCGGCAATATTAGGTTTGGCCACGGTCTGGAAACCAACAGAAGAATTCCAATTGATGCGGGCTTTACCAGTTTTACCTTTCTTTGTAGTAATCAGGATGACACCGTTTGATGCACGTGTACCATAGATAGCGGCAGCCGAAGCATCTTTCAATACTTCCATGGAAGCAATATCGTTACTATTCAGAAAGTTGATATTGTCACCTACCGGCATACCATCCACTACATACAACGGATTCGTACCGTTTACGGTAGTTACACCACGAATCAGCACCTTCGGAGTAGCTCCAGGGCCACCACCACTGGTGACTTGTACACCATTTACCTTACCCTGCAAAGCATCCATAGCATTACCGGTCACGGTTTCAGTGATTTCATCGCCTTTTACTGTAGCAATAGAACTGGTCAAATCGCTCTTTTTCACAGCACCATAACCGATAACCACCACTTCATCCAGTAATTCCGCAGCCTCCTTCAGTACCACGTTAATCGTAGTACGTCCACCTACAGCTATTTCCTGAGACTCAAAACCAATAGAAGAGAATACCAACACTGCATTCTTGTCTACATTGGGTAATGTATAATCACCGTCGATACCGGTAATTGTACCCGTACCGGTACCTTTCACTTGAACTGTAGTTCCAATCAACGGCTGCTGGTCGGTGGCCGAAGTCACCACACCCTTAACCGTTATCTGCTGCGCATAACCGCAAAGGCTTATCAGCGCAAGACATAATAATAGAATTTGCTTTTTCATATCTTAAATCTAATGTTACTTTTTAATTAGCAGGCACAATCTTGCCGCGACCCAAATGCGCGTCAAACTCAAAGCGGTAGTTGCCGGTCACCGTAACCGTAGGCTTCATCCAGTTGTCACCTACCATCGAGCCGTCTTCCCAACGCTGATTGGTGCCTTCCCAATTAGGATTCACATCCCCTTTCTTACTGAAGTAACCAAACTTCTCTACATTCTGAGAGTCGTCACACCGCCATTCCACATGATCCCACCACCCGTCGGATGATAATTGGATATGATGAAGTTCATTTCTTCACCGGCTTCCAGCGTCCAAGTTCCATTTTCCGGATAATAGAAAAGATGAGGATTATTTTTATCCTGGGCAAACAACTGATTTCCCGCATCCTGAGGAGAACCTCCCCAACCGATATAGAAATCAATGAACGATTCCCCATTCTCCCAACGGTCAAAACAAGGCTTTCCATATTCATATTTCATCGGATTTGTAGCCTCTGTCACCGAGTACGTGCGCATACTATAAGTAGACTCTTTCACATTGATGTCTATTTCATAATAAACACCAGCCTCATCCAAGACAATAGGTTTAGCCGTTTCCGGGTCATCCGTCAATTTTGTATTATCCTCCGGATCAAGGCCAAAACAGATAGGAGTAAAGTCTGTCTTTTGCGGTAAGAAGAAAATTTCCGTACCGGCAGCTTTATTATAATAACGTGCACGATATTGGTACTCGCCCGTATGGTTAATCACCATCGGTACACCGAAAATATCACTGTTCAATTCCTCTACGGTTGCCACATCGGCCAGATACATTTTGGGGAAGTCAGGCATTTCAGATACACTGATGGTACTATTGGTCACTGTCTGATTGCCTCTGGCATCCACAGCCGTCAAAGTCACATCGTAACTTTTCACCTCATTAGGCAGAATAATCTTCTCCGTAAAGCTCAAAGTAGATTGCCCGCCAGCCTCTATACGGCGGCTTTCAAAACCTTCTACCCCAGGAATCTCAATGAGTACATAATCCAGTATGCGGTCATCTTTCACCCGTGAAATTCAGGTTGAACTTTGTTTCATCCTTTATCAGTACGGTAACCTCCTTACCAGGGGCAATTGTAAATGTAGGATTCTCAAAGTCCCCATCCATCGTTATCAACACATCCTGCGACACTTCACGCCCGCCCGCATCTGTTACGGTCACTTTCACGGTGAAGCGTTCACCGATTTCATCACGCTTGAGGTCATAAGAATAGCTCAACTCATACTCCGTTTGGGGAGCTCCATAGATTTCGACCAAATCAATGGTCTTGTTCAGATAAAGATCGGCACATTGCAGATTGACGGATACAATTCCATCCTGGTCAGCCAACGAACCCTCAATGGTAAAACGATGGCCGGCACCGGATTCAATATGATCCGTCACCAATGTCATTGTCGGAATCTGCCCGTCTACATCAGAGTATCCGTCATCGTCACTACATCCAGTAGTCCATAAAGCCAGCGATAACAACGCCCAGAAAGTGGCGTTAAAGAAATGCTTCTTCATAAATAATTATTATTAAACGTTAAACAAAAAAGTACATTTTGTTCCGATTTATAATAATCGGCAATGCAAACATATGCCAATTTTCGATTCAACAGCTGTATAAATCTTGCAGAGAAGGCATATAAATCTGTCAATGCACGATTTGTGCACATCATCTAAAGATTTTATTTGTACTTTTGACTCATGCAATGAAAAACGACCCGTTATGAAGAAGATTCTACTTTCCATTTTCCTATGCCTGCCATTCCTGCTATCCGCGCAGCCATATACCATAAAACATCTGAGTATCCGTGAAGGGCTGTCCAACAACCATGTGGTAAGCATAGCCCAAGACAAACGGGGCTCTCTATGGTTTGCCACAGAAGAGGGTTTAAATAAATTCGACGGAATACGCTTCCTTACCTATTATAAAGAAGAAACAACCGGCAAGCAAAGCATCACCGGCAACGAACTGAACTGTCTGCTGGACGATCCCGTCGACTCCATCTTATGGATAGGAACCCAACGTGCCGGAATCAATGCATACAATTATGCCAACGATTCATTCATCACTTACAGACACAACGAAAACAACCCTGAAAGCCTGGTTACGGACGACATTACCAAAATCATTGCCGCCTCCGACGGTAACCTATGGATTTGCACCTATTGGAAAGGCGTGGACTATTTTGACAAGCAAACCGGGCAATTCACCCATTACAATACCGAAACCGTACCGGGTTTTGCAAGCAACCATATCTGGTCTGCCATAGACGGCGGTAACGGACTACTCTATATCGGGCATGTGGACCGGGGATTCAGTATACTTTCCATAAAAGACAAGACAGTCAAGAACTTCACACACGAGCCGCAAACCCCCAACAGCCTGCCCGGCAACGAAGTGACATGTGTCTACAAAGACAAAAGCGGAAACATATGGATAGGAACCGATAGAGGAGTGGTACTGTTTAACCCGGAAGCGGAAAGTTTCATCCCCTTCGACGACAAAACCAACTGCATATCGCACCGTGTATATGATATACACCAACTGGATGACAACAGACTTTGGATAGCCATGGAATTCGGCGGCATTGCCGTAGTGGATTTGTCCCAACAGCTTTTCCGTTCGTCGGACCAGATTCATGCGCTTTCTATCCGGGAGGGAGACGATGAATACGGCTTGTCCAACTCCAGTATCCCGTTGCCTGCTCCAAGATTCCTCGGTAATGTATGGGCAGGTTCCTGGGGAGGCGGCATCAACTTCATAAAACGTGAGCCGTCACTCTTCAGCACTTATAAATATTCTCCTTTTCCATCCACCAACAACAGCCTGAACAGTAAAATAGCCTCCGGTGTCTGTATGGACAAAGCCGGTAACCTCTGGATAGGAACCGATGGAGGAGGAATCAACGTATTCAACAAGGGAAGACGAATAGCCATATACAATGCTGACAACAAGAAATTCAGAAGCAATACGGTGCAGGCAGCCTTGTGCGACTCAAAGGGAGGATTATGGTTCGGGCTTTTTTTATGGAGGAATAGCCTACTACAACCCCAAGAGCCAAAGCTTCCGGCAGATTTTCTCCGAAGACAAGTCACGCACTGACGTACGTTCCTTTCATGAAGACAAGCAGGGAAACATTTGGGTCGGAACCAGCGAAGGCGTCTATCTTATAGATTGTGACAGCAAGACAATCAAGGCACACTACATCTGGAGAACAATCTGGCCCGCTGTGTGCTGAGGATTCCGAAGACCAAGTATGGGTAGGATTCTTCGGGAGGAGGCCTGGGCCTCTATGACCCTCAACTCCAAAGCATCCAGCTCTTCAACGTCCTGGCCAAATTCCCCTCCAATACCATCAATGCTCTCTACGAAGACAGCAGAAAGCGGTTGTGGGTGGCCACGGGTGAAGGTTTGGTATGCTTCCCCTCCCTGACAGACAGAAACTACAAAGTATACCAACGTGAAAGCGGACTGGCTAACACCCACATACAAGCCATCGGTGAGGACAAGGCAGGAAATATTTGGGTGAGCACCAACAAAGGTATCAGCTGTCTTGTGGACAGTAAAGACATTTTCTATAACTACGACTATCACGACAACCTCCCCATGGGAAGCTTCAGTCGGGGCAGTGTAGCCTACGGACAAGACGGTAACTTTTACTTCGGCTCTATAAACGGTCTGTGCTACTTCAACCCGGAAGTTGTATTGCAGGAACGCAAATCACCACCCGCATTCATCACCAACATTGAAATTACCGACCCGCTGAACAAACCGGAAAACGGACAGAGCACCATTGCCTTAAACGGACAGAAGAACGTGCAACTGAAATATACACAGAATAGTTTCAGTATCCGGTTCAACATCCAGAACTATGCCCTGGTCAACCAAGTGGAATATGCCTATATGCTGAAAGGACTCGAGAACTCCTGGTATACGCTTACAGACCCCAATAATGTCACCTTTCGTAATCTTCCTCCCGGGAAATACCAGTTCCAAGTGAAAACGCGCATGCGCAACCAAGCATGGTCGGACGCAACCACCTCATTGAACATCCGCATCGCCCCACCCCTTTGGCTTACTTGGTGGGCAAAGTCATTCTATATCCTGCTGTCCCTTATCATCCTTTTCTCTATACTCTATGCCTACAAGAAAAGACTGGATGCTGAAGCACTGTACCAACTGGAGAAGCAGAGCCACGAACACGAGCAGGAACTGAACAACGAACGCCTGCGCTTCTACACCAACATCACCCATGAACTGCGCACCCCGCTTACGCTGATACTGGGTCCGCTGGAAGACATACAGAAAAGTGATACACTATCCACCAAAGACGCACAGAAGATATCCGTCATTCACCAAAGTGCCATCCGGCTACTGAACCTCATCAACCAGATATTGGAGTTCAGAAAGACCGAGACCCAGAACAAGAAACTCTGCGTGAGCCGGGACAACCTCGTACCCCTTATCCGCGAGATAGGCCTGAAGTACAAGGAACTGAACCGGAAGCCAGCCGTCGATATCCGGCTGGTGGTGGAGAAAGAGCATATGCC
>ENA-OQDX01000019-OQDX01000019.1-human-gut-metagenome-genome-assembly--contig:-NODE-19-length-17942-cov-0.901375_pt1 | contig 17942 bp, 12 predicted proteins | sample MGYA00242788_ERZ504621 | MGnify/ENA primary metagenome ERZ504621 (study PRJEB26092, sample SAMD00036303) | human gut metagenome | host: Homo sapiens | study: EMG produced TPA metagenomics assembly of... | reverse complement strand
GGTTGCCGCAAAAGAAATAGATGGATTGGACTTTATAAACAAGAGGCTGAATTCAATCTTGAATTCAGCCTCTTGTTTATAAAGTCGATGGGGTGTCTTATTTATTTACAGTTTACTTCTGACAGTTTTACCAACCAGAATTAGTGAAGGTTCCCTTGGCAGAGATATCCAGCCCCTTAACATTGCTTCCATTGCCTTTGGTTGTATCGACTAAAGCTACTGCCCAGGTATAGGTTCCTTTTTTTTACCCCGTGAAGTTTGGGAGTGAACTCATAGGAAGTGGGATAGCCTTTTATCCAGACGGATAAATCAGTATTGTTGTCCAGATAAGAGTAGACTACTTGATTGTCTTGGTTCAATAATGCGAAAGCTACTTTATACTTTTGGTTCCATTGTGGTATATTGGTTGGGCAATATCCCCAGCCTAAGTTGTTCCAGCGATGTACTATCTTTATTCTTGAACCACTCTTCATTTCTTTGGGAACTACAATGGAATCGGGATATAAACGATAACCTCCTTCGGAGATGAAACGCTCAACCAAAGGATAGGCATCACGGAACCAACTCATGGTTTCGTCTCCTACACGGAAATCCATCATGTTGACATGAGCTTCCTGACCGTCTTCAAATTCTCCGATACGCACATCTTTGGCTGTTTTGTAACCGCTCGGGTCATTGTGATAAGGGTGCTTGCTCACAATCCATCCACCTTCCAGTAGAACCGGGCGTTTCATAATCCAAGGTTTCACATAGTTTCGCTCCCACTGGCCGTAATACTCTCTCATTCCGAAAGCATCATGACGTAAGGAAAAGCCTTTCTCGCAAGCGCTGTCCAACAAGCGTTTACTATCGGGATCAAAATTCTCCTCACCTGCCCAGTCTTTGCCTGCACCCATCCAACGATGGTAGTTGATAACTAAAGGTACTTTTGGTGAAGTGTTTGACGTAGAGGTCTGTAATCCAATTGAACACAGCTTCCCGGTTCTTGGGGTCAATGTACTTCATAGTGTGTGCCTCACCCCATTTGCCAAGACCGTAGCCGTCTATAAATTCCACCAGGTCAGGGTCATTGTATTTTTGGGCAAATGCTTCTATGAACTTTGCATATTTCTCCTGGAAGATAGGGTCATCAGGATAGGGAGAGCGTTTTCCATTGTCTGTATAGTATTTGGCTCCTGCATCGAATACATAGGCCGGAGTGGCTTCATTTTTTCGGTCGCGGCTGTCGACAACTACACGGAAAGAGAGACGCATACCTCTGTCGAGTGCCCCTTGAATTACTTTTTTCAACTTTTCGTTGGTATCCCAGCCGTAGACTCCTTCGGCGGGATTGAAGGTACTCCAATGCGTACGGATATAGAGTGCGCGTGCATAATCGGAGATTTTCACGGTTGTTCCTTTTTCCGGTACATAGATATGGTCGTATTTCTTCCAGAAGTCATCGCTGACATTCTCATTTGCATAAACAACCCAACCACTTAAAGGGTTTCCCTGCATGGTTTTTCTGTCTGGCCAGATTTTTTATATAATCAGCTTCCGTATCTACAGCCATCTTGTATATCTGGCATCCTGCTGCAAGAAACGCACCGACACCGTAAACTTCTGTCATGTCACGCGTCACTTTACGGGGGTCGGCACCGATAGGCTGTACCCAGCCAAGTTTACCGCTTGCATCTACAGCATCGGTCAGTGCCTTCCAGCCTTTTATAATGACTGGCATGAAATCGTCTTCATTCAAGAGTCCCGCATTTACGCCATAGGCCAACGCATATACAAAGAAACCGGTGGAACTGGTTTCGGGAGAAGGATAAGAAGCCGGATCCAGAAGGCTGGCATGCCAATAACCGTCTTCGTTCTGCAATCCGGCGATACGTGTGCATAACCGGATAAACAGTTCTTCGTAATAAGCGCGTTCCATCAAGCCTTTGGGCAACTCCTGCAATACTTCTGCCAGACCGGCCAGTACCCAGGCATTTCCACGTCCCCAGAACACCTTTTTGCCATTGGCTTCTTTTTTACCGAAATAATGCCAATCGCGGTAGAAAAGGTTCTCTTCCTTATCGATAGGTATTCGTAGGTAGCCCGGTATTCATTGTCCATGAATTGGAGGTATTTCCGGTTGTTGGTTTCACGGTATAGCTTGGCATAAACCGGGGGGGCCATAAACAAGGCATCACACCAGGTCCAGCGTTCTAGGGTTTTGTTGTCACCATACTCCAGTTTGAATGTACCGTTGGATGGATGGTTGACAATCCATTCCGTACGTGCCAGGGTAGGAGCCAGTATTTCCTCTTTTTTATATTTACGGTATAAGTCAATGAATGATTGGGAAACGGTTATATCGTCTGCATGGTACAACCGCTGATGGGGTTGCCAGCAGTTTCGTCTTCCTATTTTATAGAGCCATTGATAGTAGGTGCTGTCATTGTACTCCTCTTCTGCCAGTTTAGCCCAATCTACCATACCTACATAAAGTGCTCCATTGGTCCAATCCAGGTCGTGGTGTTCGTGGGCAGTGTTAGGATTGGAAATTTGCCAGTCTGCCACTTGCTTCATTTTCTCTTTTACTTCCTTTTTGCTGCATGGCACTTGTGCCATGATTGCCATACTGATAAACAGAAAGGCTGCTGCTGTTAATTGTCTGTGTATCTTCATGATTGTTTATTGATAAAATTAAGGGAATTGCCTTTGTTCTCAATGGACGCGGACAATTCCCTTTATGAGAATCTTGAAAACTATCTTTTTACCTTTATTCGTGTTTTATTTTGTCTTTGTGCTGTTAATATCCTTCGTTTTGCGGGAATTCTGCACCCGTATTTGAATCGATTATGCTCTGAGGAATCGGCCATAATGTGTGGTAATCACGCATAACGGGCCCCGATTCTGTATTGTATTTGCGGGTACGCTCCAATAATTTGCCGGTACGGCATAAGGTAAAGCGGCGTGATTCTTCACCTACCAACTCGCGGATACGTTCGTCCAGCAAGAAGTCCATGGTCATTTCACTGTCCGTAATTTCAGGAGCATGTGCGCGACGGCGTACAACATTGATTGCTTCGCGGGCACCTGAAATATCGTTCAACCCCAACCTTGCTTCGCAGAGTAAGAGATAAGTCTCGGACAAACGGAACTTCATGCGGTCACGGTAGGAACCGGTCAAAGAAAGGTTTTCGGAACGGCCATAGAAGAATTTTGTCAGAGCCGGATAAAGACGGAAGGTGGTAAACCATGTTTCGTCTGTAATCGTGGCTTTTTTTACCATAAAGGTCGGGCATGTTCTCGTTGTTGTAATACCAGTTACGTTTGATGTTGTATTCGGAATTACGAATGTCTTCTTCATCAAAGAAACCGGTATCTTCTCCAATCCACCATTTCATTGGTACCAATTGCGACAAGCCGCGGCCACCCAGTGAGTCTGCCAAAACAAAACCGGTAATCTCGAAGTATTTGGGTTCCCAGGCACGGCGTGTCCAGTCATCGGAATTTGTACCGCCACCAGTAGTGTTATATTCAAACTGCATGACCCAAATGCTTTCCATATTGCCGGATGTGCGATTTTGGTTGTTTTCAACGAATAGGTCGGAGAACACATCGCCGTTTGCTTTTGCCTTTTCACCGAAGCGGTCTTCCCATCAAGTGGAAATATCCGCTGTTGATGACATTCTCTGCAGCAGTTTCAGCCTTTGCATAATCACCCTGCATCAAGTAAACCTCACTTAGTAAGTGTTCTGCCGCCCATTTGGTCAGCTTGCCGACTTTTACGGCATCAGGGTCAGTAGGCAGGTTCTCGACAGCAAACTGAAGGTCTTCTACCATGTGGGCAATAACCTCTTCCTTCGGTGTACGGGTAAAATCGATTCTGAACTGATCTTGAATCTTGTCTACATAAGGAACGTCTCCATACAGATAAACCAATGTACGGTATGCATAGGCGCGGAAAAAACGTGATTCTGCCTGATAGAGCGCCTTGTCTGTGCTATTATCCCAGTTCGTGTTTATTTCCGAGTATTTCAACATCTCATTGGCTCCTGCAATCAGACTATAAGCCCAGTTCCAGTAGGAGCCTACAATACCGGTATTTGGAGTTAATGTCAAGAAACCGAACGGTTGGATAGAACCGTCTTTGGTACCCATGGTAGCAAGGTCAGTGGCAATCTGTAATGCTTCGTAAGGGCAAGCGGCATTGTGCATGAAGGCACCGTTTTCACCCCAAGTGTTGTATTCAGAGCGTGCTTCGGCATAAAGTCCGGTAGAACCTACTTCGAAACCATAGGAACTTGTATATGTGTTGTCCGGAGCCAGTTCACTTTTCAGTTTCTCATCCAGAAAGTCAGAGCAACCGGTAGCAGACAGAGCTACTAACAGAGCTAGAGTTGCTTTTGATATATAATTTTTCATTGTATATATATTTAAGTAAGTTTAGAATGATAAGTTCAGTCCAAGTACGTAGGAACGTGCAGTCGGGTAAGAGGCAAACCAACTGTTGTCATAGTTCAATACGCTGCGTATGTCACAGAATGTATAAGGATTCTCCACACTGATATTGACTCCCAAACCGCTCAGTCCCAATTTCTTTACAAAATTCTTTTCAAAATTGTATCCTAAAGTGATATTCTTTATTTGGATGTATGTAAAGTCTTTGTAATAGCTGTGTCCGTCGAAGTTGTTATATGCTGGAGAAGCATATTTGGAATTGGTGTGTTCCGGTGTCCAGTAATCGGCATTATGCAGATAGTTGTATAAGTTGTAACTCCAACTTCCGATATTGGCTTCGTTCAACTCACGTGTAACTTTGAAGGTTCCATTCAGTAAGAATGACAAGTAAAAGTTCTTGTAAGTCAATGTATTGCTCATAGACATGAGGAAGCTTGGATTCTTTGAACCGATGATAACTTTGTCATTGGAGTCAATATAACCGTTTCCGTCTGCATCTTTCACTTTGGCAGAACCTGGTTTGGCACCTTTTTGGATCTCTTTTTTCTGTACCGTCTGCTGTGGTATAGGTGAATTTGTCACCTTCCTGCCAGATGCCGTCGACGTCATAGTCGTAGTAAACTCGCAAGGGTTTGCCGATGAACCATTTATTGGTGATATCATCTTTTTTGTCACCACGTAGGTCTACAATCTTGTCACGGTTCAGTGAAAAGATGATTCCGGTGCTCCATTCGAAGTCCTTATTACGTATGTTGACGGTGTTCAAGGTAAATTCAACACCTTTATTGCGTGTTTTACCCACATTATCCCAAATGGTTTTATAGCCGTTCATGATAGGAACAGTACGTTTCATCAGCAAGTCTTTTGTGTTGGCGACATACATTTCAATGTTACCGTTGATACGGCCGTTGAAGAATGAATAGTCGATACCGACGTTGAATGTTTGGGTTGTTTCCCACTTTAGATTCGGATTTCCGACACCGTCGTTGGCCAGATAAGCACCGTTGACACCTGCTCCACCGTCACCCCAGATATAGTTTGTGAGGTGCAGACGGTCCAATGTCTGATAGGGGTTGATGGCTTGGTTACCGTTAGAACCATAAGATACGCGGAGCTTCAATTGGTCCAGCCAGTTTTGTGCATTTTCCATAAAACTTTCGGAAGCAATGTTCCATGCAGCAGCCACTGACGGGAAGAATGCATACTTGTTGTTTGCACCGAAGGCAGAATAACCGTCGGAACGTCCGGTCAGGGTCAACATATATTTTCCTGCATATGAATAATTCAAGCGAAGCATATAAGACAGCATCGAGGTTTCTGATAAACCAGAACTTACGGTTTTATTCTTTTCACCTGCATTGATGTTATGATAACTGGAATCATCGTTTACAAAACTTTCGGCGCTTGACTTGGAAGTCTTTTTCTGAGTTTGTTGTACACTGAACAAACCTGTAGCGTCGAAACGGTGCTTGCCAAATTCACGATTATATTTGAGCAGATTTTCCCAAGTGTAATCCCAGTAGTGTTCATTGTTGATGCTGGCTTTTCCGCTGGCTGTTCTACCGTCTTTGGTGTCACGGCCATAGTATGTGCCGGTAAAGTCGCTACGATAGTTGTAACCAAAGGTTGTACGGGCTGAAAGACCTTTTACCGGCAACAGAATGTCAGCATAGGTGTTGATGAAGAAGTTACGTCTTGTTTGATCTTGGTCGGCATTGACATTGGCCATCGGGTTAATAATCAGGGATTGGTCCATAGGTTCTTCATAATACTTGCCGTTTTCATCTTTGTAGATACCATAAGGACTTTGCTTTACAGCATGTTCAATATTCGGGGTTATACCACCGCCATCTCTTTGAATAAATTGGGTCTGTATACCAATAGTCAGCCATTTGTTTAATACTTGTGTGACATTCAAATTGATATTGTAACGTTTCATAGCAGAATTGTAGACTACACCTTCTTGATCCAGATAGGAAACTGCCCCCATATAAGTGGTGCTTTCAGTACCTCCGGAAATGCCTACTTGATGTTCCATGGTAAATGCATTGCGGAAAATATAGTCCTGCCAGTCGTTTGTAACGCCTTTCTTGTAATTTATAAGTTCGCTGGCACTCAGAATATTCTCAGGAGCCAATTGGTCTCCGCTCCATCCATCTTTCAGGCGTGCAATGTCTTGTTTAAATGTGATGTATTCGTCTGGAGTCATCACATCAATAGTCTGTTGGGGTTGCGACATTCTGAACTGCCCTTTGTATGTAACTTGGGGTGCACCTTTCTTGCCTTTCTTTGATTGAATCAAGATAACACCATTGGAACCGCGTGAGCCGTAGATAGCTGCTGCGGAAGCATCTTTCAAGACACTAAGGCTTTCGATGATGTTTGGGTCAATATCACTCAAAGAACCATTGTAAGGAATACCGTCCAATACAATAAGCGGTGCATTGTCAGCACTTAATGAGTTTTCACCACGTACACGGAGGGTTTGGTCTGCCCCCGGTTTCGCATCACCAGTAGTTACGCTTAAGCCCGGAATTTGTCCTGCGAGACGGTCCATCAAGTTACTGCTATTTATCATGTTCAGTTTCTTCTGGTCTACTGATACCAGACCTCCAGTCAGGTCGGACTTACGCTGTGTACCATAGCCGATTACCACGACTTCTGCCAGTGTTTTACTGTCTTCCACTAACTTTACGGTACTGTTTCTACCAGCTTTTACAGTCTGTGTCACATAACCGATATAGGAGATTTTGAGATTACTCCCTGCCGGTGCGTTGATTGTGTATTTTCCGTCAAGATCTGTAATGACACCAGTACTGGTTCCTTCCACCATGACATTTGCTCCGATAATCGGTTCACCACTTTCGTCAATTACTGTACCAGAGATGTTCTGTGGTTGTCCGGATATTGCCTTGTTATTCTTTCCGGTATATAAAATAATGTGTGTTGCGTCGATTTCAAATTTAACATTGGTCCCTTTCAATAAGGCTGTTATTGTCTTATTAATAGTTTCATTCTTAACATTCAAGCTGACTTTCTGTTTGATGTCTATTTGCTGCGATTCATAGAAGAAAGTGTATCCGCTTTGCTTTTCCACTTTTGGCATAGCCTCTGATAATGGGATATTTGTGAACTTCAGTGTGATCAGTTTCTCTTTCTTTTGTGCAGAAACCGGGGCACATAGAAATACCAGTATAAGAATGATGAGTTGTTTTCTTATATCCATAATTGTCTTAAATTTAAAGATTAATGTAGGTGTTTACTTTTCGTTAATTATTAAATAATGTGCATTTCTCATTTGTTTGGCATAAGTTTTTAATTTTGTTACTGTTTCATTTTACTTTTTGTTTTGTGTCTGCAAACGAAATTGTCAACTCATTCTCTTCGTTAAAGGTATATTTCATAGGTTGGATGCGTGCCATGATGCGGAGTATTTCGTCCAGCGGTTCGCTACGCAACGTAAACGTATAGAAATATTTATTGGATAATGTAGGATCCACGTCTATCTTTACCCGATACCATTTAGAAAGCAGTTTGCAAATGTCTCCCAATGAACGGTTTCTGAATACGAGTTGTGTATTTGCCCACGAAGAGGCAAAATGTACATCATCTTTTTCTACCTTAAGTGTCAGGGTTTTCCGATTAAAAGTAGCTGTTTCGCCCGGTTTGAGGAAACGGTTCTCTGTCTCGGTTTCCAAAGAGACGGACCCTTCTACCAAACTCACCAATGTATTTTCCGAACCGGGGAATGCATCGACATTGAATTTGGTTCCGTGAACTACGATACGCATACCTTCTGTCTGCACGATAAAAGGTTTGTCAGCATCGTGTGCTACATCGAAGTAAGCTTCACCAGTTACATTTACGATACGCTCATCCTTATTCATTTGTGATTCGTATTGCAAAGAGGTCTCTGTATGCATCCATACTTCGCTTCCGTCAGGAGGAGAACCTTAGACTTACCCGACAAATTAGAGTATAACTGCGGCATGGCTTCAGGCTGTCCGTTAAGGAATCCTATGTAGAATGAGCAACCGATGGCAACAGCTATACATGCAGCTACTGCGTAGCGGTATATCCGTTTCAGTTCGAAGCGTTTCTTTGCAGGTTTTTCAGTCTGCTTAGGCTCGCTGGCGTGCATACGGTTGGCAAGTTCATTCCAATAATATTCGGTATTGGGCGTGTAGTTTTCTACATTTGCCTGAATTTTTTTCCCATAACAGTTGCAATTCCTTGAATAACGCTTCGTTGTTACTGCTGCGTAACCAAGTCTCCAATTGCCGCTCTTCGTCTGCGGAAATTTCCTGTTTCAACTTAGGAATGATTAAATTCCAAGGAACACTTTTTTTCATGATCATGATGTTTTTATAGGCCTTCACTTATATGACACATCACTTGAGTTTAACCCTTATTCCGATTCCAATTATTTTTTTAATAAATTTCGAGGAACAAATAATATTAGTATCTTTGCCGCTCAAGAAGCCCTTATCTAATATAACTTCGATATGCCTGCAGAAGATGATATCCTATTGTTACAGTTAATCAAACAAGATGACGAGAAGGCTTTCAAGCACCTTTTCGATACTTATTTTGTTTCACTCTGCCGCTTCATGTCCCTTTATCTGAGAGACAAGCAGGAGATAGAAGAACTGGCCCTTTCTATCTTTATGAATTTGTGGGAGGGTAGGGCCGACTTGACTCTTAAAATCTCATTCAAGGCTTATCTTTTCCAGTCTGCACGTAATCGTTGCCTGAATGCTTTACGCGATGAAAAGGATACGGTTCCCATCGAGGGAGGAGAAGAATATGGATATGCTCTTGCTGCTGATACTTCGGTGGAGATGGAAGAACTGAATCGATTGATTGAAGAAGCTGTTTGTTCCCTTCCAGACAAATGTGGGCAGGTTTATCGCAAAAGTAGGGAGGAAGGGAAGACTAATCAAGAAATTGCCGGGGAAATGGGTATTTCTGTCAAGACAGTGGAGGCCCAAATAACCAAAGCCTTGAAGCATATCAAGAAATTTTTAGGAGAACAGTATACTTATTTGTTCTAAAATAGAAATTGCAGGCCATCTGTCTTTTAGAATGATGAAAGGAGGATGGCCTGCAATATAAAAAGAAGATTAATCTATAACCGTGAATTTTACTTTCTGGTCTTTCACTATTACATAATATTCTCCATTCTCAAGGAAATGTTCACCATTGGCATTTACAAAACCAAGATCACGCATCGGGTCTATTTCAAAGCGGAATATATGTGTTTCACCTGCTTTAATTAGTTGCTTTTCGAAGTGCTTCAACTCTTTGCATGGACGGGTAATCGTGCTAAATGGGTCTGAGATAAACCAATGCACCACTTCTGCACCGTCACGTTTGCCTACATTGGTGACTGGGATTTCCATTACCAACTTTTCACCGCGTCTGATGGTTTCTTTGGGCAAGTTGATATTACCATAATTAAAGGTGGTATAACTCAAGCCGTATCCGAATTCATACAGTGGGGTAGAGGGGAGTCTTGATATTTGCCACTTTGTGGACGGGCTGTTTTTGCGCTGATTGTAATAGATTGGAATCTGTCCGGTGGAACGTGGAAAAGTAATGGAAAGCTTGCCCGAAGGATTTACCCGGCCGGACAAGACACCTGCCAATGGTTTACCGCCAGGTACTCCCGGTTGCCACATTTCAACGATGGCGTCACAGAGAGGTTCCACTTTAGAGAGTCCCAAAGGACGTCCGTTAGCCAGTACCAGAACAATCGGTTTGCCTGCTTTCTTCATTTCAGCAATGAATTTCTCTTGAATGGCAGGCAGTTCTATGATGGAACGCGATGCGTTTTCGCCACTCCACTTTTTCTTTTCACCCATACAGAGTAGAATGACATCTGCTTTCCGGGCTACAGCCAGTGCCTCACTGAATTTGGAAGTGTCGTTACCGTCGAAATCACAACCCTCGGTATAAATCAGTTCAGCCTTGCCTGCAAATTCTGCATCCAGCGCCTTTTTGATGGGGAGGACATCTTCTGCATGTCCATGTCCATACCATGACCCCAGGAGCTCGGCACAGTTTTCTACCAGAGGCCCCATGACGGCGATAGTTGGCTTGTTCCCGTTTGCCAGAGGGAGTACCTTGTTTTCATTCTTCAGTAGAACAATGCTCTCTTCTGCCAGTTTCTCTGCAATAGTCAGGCTTTGTGGAAGGAGGAAGCGCTCTTTTTCTGTAGATGTCGGGGTGTAGGGATTGTCAAAAAGTCCAAGGCGGAATTTGATACGGAGCACGCGTTTTACTGCATCGTCCACCAGTTGCATGCTTATTTTACCTTCTTCCACCAGCTTTGCCATATGCCTGTCATAGCAATGCCCCATCATGTCCATTTCTAGGCCGGCGTTGAAAGCCAGACGGGCAGCTTCTTTGCGGTCGGCAGCATGGCCCTGGTCAATAAGTTGCGGTACTGCAGACCAGTCTGAAACAACAAAGCCGTCGTGTTTCCAACGGTTCTTCAGAATTTCTGTCATCGTGTAATGGTTGGCGCTTCCGGGAGTGCCGCTGATGTCATTGAATGAACTCATTAAAGTTGCGGCACCGGCTTTTACGCCAGCTTCATAGGGAGGAATATAGGTGTCCCACAGAGTCTGATTGGAGATTTCCGTATAAACATAGTCACGTCCTGCTTCAGAAGCGCCGTATCCGATATAATGTTTAAGGCAGGCGGCTACTCGCTTGCTGTCGGACATGTCTTCACCTTGGTATCCTTTGATGGATGCGACACCGAATACAGCATTGGTATAAGGGTCTTCGCCATAGCCCTCTGCAACACGTCCCCAGCGTCCGTCTCTTGCCACGTCAATCATAGGGGAAAAAGTCCAGTCTACCCCGGACATGCGTGCTTCCTGGGCGGCAACGGCACATGCTTGTTCTACCAATTGGGGATTCCAAGAACATGCTTGTCCCAAAGAGATGGGATAAATGGTACGGAACCCGTGGATGACGTCGTATCCGAAAAGGATGGGGATACCCAGACGTGATTCTTCCATTGCTTTTCTCTGAGCCTCGTTACGCAGATTGGCATCTTCATCAAAATAAATGAGGGAGCCTAATGTGGCAGGAATTTTTTTTACTTCCTCACCACGATTGTTCTCGTTGTTATTCCGCCCCAAAGTGTACTGGTTGAGTTGTTGTACCTTTTCTTCCAGTGTCATTCTGCTGACCAGGTCATTTACACGCTCCTCAATGGGAGCTTTGGCATCTTTGTAGATGGGTTGCTTTTTGTCTGCAGCCATTGCTCCGGCCAGGCAACCACTTAAAAGGAGGCAACTGATAAATGTTAGTTTCTTCATGATATATATAATTATGCTATTCTCATTAAATAAGACACGTTTTTCGGAATCTGCTCCTACACAAAGGTCGTTTTTTTTAAGGAATATAAACAAGTACATGCAAGGGCTTATTTGAAAATAGGCTTATCGGTTAGTGTCATGGAAGCTTGTTCGTTATTTTTTAGTTCAAATACCACTATTTCATTATTACCTGCTATCAGAGCACCGGCAGGTATCTCCAGGGTCTTTTCTGCATATTCTTCCCAGTAGGCACCCAAGTATTGCCCGTTTATCCAGACTTCTCCCATTCCCCAGCCAGACACGTCAAGAAAGGTCTCTTGTGCCGGATTGCTTACTGTGACACAACCTTTACGGAAGCAAGGGATGGAGGAGGTACCTTCTTTGAAAGTTATTCCGGCCACATCGCATTCCTTAATTTCCAATGGGGTCATCTTCCAGCCTTCTAAATCTGTCTTTCCCAATATTATGCTGCCGTAGATACCTTTTGAATTGTCCAGAATTTCAGGGCCATAGGTAATACGTCCGATATTTTCAGTATAGATACTAAGTTTGTGTATACCTATCGGTAGATTGGTTTTCAGACTTTTACTGCTATCTTTTAAATATCCTTGCAGTTTGCCGTCTGCATAGACCACAGCATAATCCCGTACGTTTTCAATAGTTAGTGTGGGATTCTCCTCTTCCACATCAACGGTTGTCTCATAGAGGCATAGCCAAAAATCCATATCCAGTTCATTCATGGGCAGTAAGGCATCATCTTCTACAGTTTCTCCATAAACTTGTTCCAATGGAGCTGTTTGTGACATTTTTATCTCTTGTGCTGCTGCCGGTCCGACCGGCAGCAACAAAAGAGCCCAAAGCAAGAATAATTTCATCATATTTCCTTTATTTATTTCTTTAAGAATGATTCAATGTAGGACTCGTCAACGGTAATTTGTGGAGCGAATTTGTCACTCTTTACGTAGCGGTCAATGCTTTCCAGCAATTGCTGGGTGGCAGGACGTTCGTTGATGTTTTTCTGGGTATCTACGGCCAGTACCAGTAGACTGCCTTTCTTCACTTTTGCTTCGAAACCAATACCGAGCTTTTCATTATTGTCGTAATGGTCTATTACTTGTATGAAAGGCCGCAGTGCTGCCGGAGCATCCTTCATCTCAATAACCTTGGCATTTTCCAGAATGTCCCACCACTGCCAGTCAGTATGGTAGGAAGTTATGAAATGCTCGAATATAGCTGGTCGTCATGAATCAGACAGCCAATGGTCATAGGAGGCCATTTGAACATTATCGGATTCCAAAAGTGATTGTGGAACACGGATTTACGACCTTTTACTTTGGAAGGTTTGGGGCAGAGTACCACTTTCTTGCCATCGGCAAGGTGTTGTTTTGCTTTTTCATCGAATACTGTGGTGTAGAGCACTTCACTAGTGGACTGCATTAAGTTGCTATGACGGGGATATACCCAGATATCCCAGCTGTTTTTTACGTGTGCAACAGAAAGATGGACCGTCAGCTTCTGTGGTTCAGTGATATTGTCCAATGCATAACTGAAACTGCCAAGTGGAAATACCCCGTTCTTTCCGACAGTTTGTGTTTTCAGTTTTCCGCTCTTAAGGGTTTTACCGTTGCTGTCGGTGATACTCCAATTGATTTTTGCGTTTTTCAATAGGGTAGGTCCATAATTGTATATTTCCGCTTTTCCTTCAAATACTTCATCATTGTAAAGTGCGCGTTTGTCGAAACGGAGCAACGCAACAGTCGGTGCACAGAACTCGCGCCACTTTTCCGGTGTGATGAGCCCTTTGGTATTCCAGAAAGGATCGAGAATGCCTACCGGTGCATATCCTTGTCCGGTAAAATCATTCAGAGACAGTAATTGGAAACCGCCTTTCAGATAAGTGCGCAACTGGGCTTCTATGACATCCTTGTACTCTATGGCGGTCAAGGCTCCAGAAGCACGGAAGAAGTCATGTGCCTGGTCGAGCATGTGGTTCTTGTCCAGCAGTTCACGGAATATCTCGAAATTACGCGCTTGTACGGGGCCGGTGAAGTTCTTTATTTCCTCGAAATTGGGATAGATGCACCGCTGTCCGGATTCATGCGAGATGATGGGCAGGCCTACTCCCAGTTCCTTGTTTTTGTCCCAGTTTGTATAAGGGCGTCCTTCGTAGATGGCCATGTGTCCTTTGGTAGTCTGATGGGTAATGTAGAACTGGTCTGATTTGACACGTGTGCGGGCTGTGGAACCGCTGTATAGACGGCGGTTATCCAACTGGCGGGCCGTGGCGGTAAGCTCTTCTATGAAACTGAAATCGCCGGTAATTTCGTTTCCGTTACAGTAGAGAATGAAGGAAGGGTGATTCCCATATTCTTTCAAGATACCCCGCAGCTCGCGACGGAAGAAATTCCAGCGCTTCTCATCGGGTTGGACATCTTTACCCCACATCGGCATTTCCACCTCCAGATAGACACCCAGCTTATCTGCCATACGGAACGCAGCGGCAGGAGGACACCAGGAGTGGAAGCGCATATGGTTCATGCCATATTCTTTCAGGATACGGAGTACACGTTCCCAAGAGGCATCGTCCACGGGAGCATAGCCGGTCTTGGGGAACACTGCGTTTTCAACGGTACCGCGCAGGTGTATGGGTTCGCCATTAAGGATGATATGGTCCTCACCGGCCTCTACTTCGCGCATACCGAAAGTTGTGCTTTTCTCATGCGCATAGGATTGGCCCTCTACACTGGAAGTCAACTTACAGTCCAACGTATAAAGATTGGGATGGAACTCATTCCACAAATGGATATCCTTACCCAAAAACATTTCTTCCTCGATATAAGTAATGGAATCGGTCACTGTTACCGGTACTTCCTTTTGTAGTCTATAGTCCTTTCCTGTCACGTGGAAGGATATTTTGCCGCTGGCGGTATGTTCTGTACAGTTGCGGACAGTCATTTTGACTTTGATGCTTTTGTTCTTGATGTCCGGATAGACCTGCATGTCATCTACATAGACCGGGTCTACAGCTACCAGCTTAATTTCGCCCAATACTCCGTTCCAGTTTATTTGGGTAAATTCGGAGTGGGCATGGTCCCATTTATGGGTATCGTACTGGTAGCGGTTGTCTATACAGAAAGTTATCAGTTCTTTTTTGCCTGGATGTAGCCATTGGGTCAGTTCGTGGTTGTGGGGAATACTGATGTAGTCTATTTTACTCACTTCTTCTTTGCCTACATATACCGAACTGAGCCAGTGTGTACGTTCAAAATAGAGGAAAATGCGTTTGCCTTTCCATGCCGCAGGAATTTCTATTTCTCGCTGGTACCATGCGGGGCCCATATATTCGTAGACACGGGTCAGCCTATCCAGGTGGCGGTAAGGAGATTTGTAGCCTATTTTATAGTCATCTGTAATTCCCGGCAGAACGATGCTTTCCTGCAGGCGATGGCAGTAACGTACGTCCAGTGAACCTCTCCGGAAGTCCATGACATCTGTCTGGAATGCCCATTCACCGGACAAGTCCATTTCATTCTTTTCTTGGGCATGCCCGCTCCAGACCATAGAGGTCAGGAGGAGGGCAGCCATGTAGTGTTTTATTTTGTGCTTCATTGTTCTGTTTTCTTTTGGTTATAGTAATCACGCATGATGTACCATGCTTTTTTGCGTTGTCCCTGGTCGGAAACCAGTCCTTTACGGTTCCATTCCCCTCCCTGGTGTGGATGGAAACGGAAGGGAGAACGGAAATCAAAAAAGAATCCACGGCGATGTTCCGCGCAGGTTGGGGATATGCTTGAACATTTCCAGATTGTCCTTGTAGAGTTGTGCCTGATAATCCTCACTCCAAGAACTCTTGACTTCCGCGTCGCCATGTTTGCCATAGAGCGCTTCGCCTCCGAACTCGGAAATGAAAAGAGGTTTGCCGGGAGCTACATTCCAGACAGCCTGGTCCGGAGCCAGTGGCCAGTCATGATACCATCCCATATATTTGTTGATGGCTACCATGTCCAGGATGTTGATAATGGAGTCATTCATCTCAAAGTTCCGGCTTTCGCGGTTGAAGCGTACCAAATCGAAGGCGGCCGTAATCAGACGGGTTGAGTCGATGTCCAGGCAACATTGTTTCATGTGTTTCAGAAATTCATTGCGCGGGGTGGAAGTGGCTGTTTCATTGGCAATCCCCCAAAAGGCAACGGAACAACGGTTTTTGTCGCGCATCACCATCTCTTTAATCATTCTGCCTGCTTTCTCACGGGTAGCGGTATTCTTGAAGTCAATCCCTTGCCAGATAGGTATCTCTTCCCATAAAAGGAATCCCATTCTTTCTGCCAGGCGGACAGTATATTCATTTTGTGGATAATGTGCCAGACGAATCATGTTGGCACCCAGCTCTTTGGCTTCGGACAACAGCATTGTTGCGTCCGCTTCTGAGAAGGCACGCCCGCGGCGTTGCGGAATTTCCTCGTGGAAGCTGACACTGCGCAGGAAGATGGGCCGGTCGTTCAGATAGATATCTTCGCCTTTTACATAAAGGTTACGGAAACCAATTTGCTCGTTGAGCCGGTCACTTTCCGAAGTGATGGTCACATCATACAGCTTTGGAGCATCCGGTGACCAACGTTGCAGTTTTTTGGTTTTGATAGTGGCCCGGGCAATTCCGTTGGCATCGGTAGTCATGTTCTGTCTGATGCCCAATTCGGGGATGGCGACTTGCACGTTGATGCCAGGCTTTGCTTCGGATAAGGTTACTTTGGCACGAATCAGGTTGGATTGTACCTTGTCCAACTGGATGAAATGGTCTTTGATGTAACTTTGTGGAACGCTTACCAACATTACATCGCGTGTGATGCCGCCGTAATTCCACCAGTCAAAGGACATGGCAGGGATGGCATCCGTGGTGCGGGTATTGTTGACTTTCACCACCAGGAAGTTGTCCTTTTGCTTTACCTTATCTGTGATTTCCACCTGGAAGGGAGTGAATCCGCCTTCATGACTGGCTATTTTCTCCCCGTTCAGATATATTTTGCTACGGTAACTTACCGCACCGAAATAGAGAAACAAACGTTTGCCGTCAGTCTTTGGGGTATCGAAAGAGCGTCCGTACCATACAGTCCCTTCATAAAATTTCAATTCGGGCATTTGTGAATTGAAATCGGCAGGTACATTCAGGACCAAACCTCCGTCGAAAGAGTATTCGTAAAATTGCTTGTTGTCCTGAGGTTTTCTGTTTTTGTACACCTGCATCCTTTCCCCTTGGTCATAAAGGTCTACAATGGCTCCCCACTTCCCATTCAGTAGCCGGTAGTCGCGTCCGTAAACATTGGACAATAAGTCTTGTGCTTGTGACTTGCCTCCCAGTACAGACACTGTGAGCAAACAAGTAATCATTAATCTTTTAATTCTCATAAATCGTATGTATCAGTTAACGTTTAAAAAGCCTATGGATTATTCTTTGTATATTTTCAATGCGCATCCGCCTCCTTGTGCCATTTTGACGGTCAGTTTACGGGATGCAGGAATGTCTGTGACGGTCTTTTGGTAGTCGGAAGCCAGGCGGTTGGCATTCACTCCGTCATGAAACATTTCCGCTTTCCATCTGCCTGCACCGAGGAAAGAAAGGTCCAGTGTCAGAGTACGTGCATCCCAATTGGTCAGGGAGCCGACATACCAGACATCTCCTTTCCTGCGCGCCATTGTGATGTATTTTCCAATTTCTCCGTTCATGGCTATTGTTTGTTCCCAGACGGTAGGGATGGCAGCGATGAATTCCGTGCATTCTTCTTCACGGTCGTAATTGGTGGGACTGTCGCACAACATGTTCAATGGTGATTCAAATACTACATATTCAGCTAATTGGCGGCAACGGGTTCCCTGGCTCATTGGGGTATCCATTGAGGAGTGGTAACACCGTTTGTTGGCATTGTGCATGGCGCCTTGTGTATAGTCCACCGGTCCGGCCAGCATACGGATGAATGGCATGGTGACATCGTAGGTTACCTGGTCGGTATGGATGTCACTCCACTTCATCTGTTCCAGCCCGTGAACGGCTTCATAGTTGATGACATTGGGATAAGTGCGGTTCAGCCCGGTAGGTTTGTACGTGCCGTGAAAGTCTACCATCAACTTATATTTAGCGGCAATTTCGGCAGCCCGGTAGTGGAAGTCTACCATTTCCTG